>TARA_R110001599_G_scaffold353882_1_pt1 | contig 86530 bp, 84 predicted proteins | sample TARA_R110001599 | Tara Oceans TARA_R110001599 (sample SAMEA4398360) | marine metagenome | biome: Polar Biome; feature: [MES] marine water layer (ENVO:01000295) within the mesopelagic zone...; material: water (ENVO:00002006), including particulate matter (ENVO:01000060) such... | reverse complement strand
TGGCTCATTTTGAAGTCGTTGGGGGCGTCCATACCAACTACCGTAATAAGGAAAGTGTATCCCATTGAGCGTCGGTGATTGTAAGGCCGTTATCAATGGCCACAGCTTTGGCTTATGCATTTGCTAATACATCCGCAGATCCGTCATTGTTGACGACCTGCAGAGCTAAAGTTGCATAACTATAGCCTTTTGATTCCAACAAAGAATGATATGCAACGCGATCACCAGCATTCGCATACGTTTCAAGCTGATCAAATTCTTGCTGCGAGAAAGTCTGGCTCATCGTAATAATTCCTAGCTATTGTTCAGTTACTTGAGCCGGACGGGGGGAATTGAGCCCAATGTTGATTCGTAGGAGGTGCCACATTTTCATCAACCACGAGAGTGGCAAGAAGCTGTACTACTTGCCGCTTGATGATTTGCCAGCCGTGTAAGTGCTGGACACTAAATCGCACCTTTATCTCAAATTTGTCCCGCCACAAAAAGTCCACTACACAACTGGGGCCGTAGTCTCGGCGCAAGCATGAAGATACCTGGGTGAAGCTTCCTCCAAGTAAGGTTCCATAGACATCTTTGTCGAAGACCTCAGGAAGGTTGTACAGCGGTTCTTGTGGTCGAACTTCATAGGGGTCACCCAACCTAAATGTCCCGTTTCTCAAGCTGTCCACAATTCCCATGAATTGCATTCCGGGCATTTGTCGGACGTTGGCCCCGCTGACACTCTCGCTTGGAATAAACTCGTTTTTACCTATTGGGTGCTTCAGTTGATCAACCAGATAATTTATACGCGTGTGCGGGTCACACTCGACTATACTCGAACTGCTGCTCGGTGGCAGTAAATGGCAGGCGCGTCTAACTCGTATATTAATTACATCCTTATTCACGCCATTCATACCAACAAACTCGTCCAGATTTGTTTCAGACGGAGGCTGTAGGTCCGGCCATAACCCTGCTACCGAAAAACCAGTTATCTCGTCGCGAGCATAACGATGTTGTTCCAGAATCGTATCCAGACGGTTGATTGGAATTCGAAACGTCTGTCCAATCATTTTGACGTCCAATATTCCTAGTCCAATGTCACTTGTCTTTATAATTAGCCGAAGCGGCTGCCAATCCTGCTCAGATACATCGGAAGACTGCTTATCGTCTGAGTGAATGACTCCCGCCATTCCTCCGACAATAAGTATGGTAACTATGAAGGTTATTACTCTGTACATTTCAAACTCAACGTTAAATCGGTTTTCAACAAAGTCAGAGAATTACCCGAGACTAGGCTCTCATCGGAGAATTAAATAACATGATATTTTTTATCAAGAAATAATTCTCTGAAATAACAGTAATTTGTAACGTGACAAATTCTGCTGTTTGACCCAGAGTTTACCCCTAGGGAAACCGAGTGTTTTCATCCGTCATTAAGCTCGTATTTTCCTGCAAATGCAGCCGTCCAGTGCCAACTCCGTGACGAGCCTGTCGTGAATTGTGGCGACCGTTTACTCAGTCCCTTTTTGGGCTTTCTGCCTTCTTTTGCACCATAAAAACCGTCCTGTTTGCTTTTGCAGCATCTTCAGCCAATCTGTGCCCAATCTGTGTCGCCGACCGGTCGGCCGATTGTTTCTGCCCGCCTCAATGGCGCGTATCCGGCTGCTTCAAAAAACAGCCGCACCGGTCTTTGCCGTGCCGGGTGACCTGTTGCGGCTGACGGGGAACGAGATTGCAAATGCCCCTGCCCGCTTCGTTCAACCAATCCCGTCACATTATCATTTTTCGAACTGCCGTATGTGGCAGATGCTCAAACAGCCGATCGCAGAAGTTTGTGATTGGCAATTTCATGGGCAACACGGTTCAAGGTGCTCAGTTTCATGGCCGGATCGGCTTCCTGTTCCGCGGCGTGCAACTGGTCGACATAATTCTTGAAGTTGAGGAATTCGCTGTCTGCCAGGTTGCTCAACAGGGGTTGATCGTCATAGGCGTCGACAAAGCGATTGGCCGCAATTTTCAGCAGATAATAGGAGGCAGCATCCTCCGGTTTTTCATTGATGCGCTCCTGGCATATGCGGGCGCACTCGATATAGGAGCGCACGCCCTTGCCTTGATTTTCGATGATATCCAGAAGATCCGAAATACGCATTGAACTAGTCCTTCTTGTTGAGAGCAGATATTTGTGTCGCCCCGCTATTCGCACCGGACCAGGCAAGAGGATCATCCAGGAAACTCTCAACCTGTTTCAGCGTTTCAGGGTCGAAATATGCCTGCTTCTTGCAAACGGCAAGCACGTCGCGCCATGTTGCAAGGTAATGCAGGTTCAGGCCGATCTTTTCGAGGTTCTCGCGCGATTGCGGAAAAATGTCGTAGTAGAAAACGACGACGGTATCGGTGATCTGCGCACCGGCTGTGCGGATGGCTTCGCAGAATTTGATCTTGCTACCGCCGTCTGTCGTCAGATCCTCAACAAGCAGAACCCGTTTGCCTTCAATGGAATTGCCTTCAATCTGCGCATCACGTCCAAAACCCTTTGGTTTCTTGCGCACATAGTGCATTGGCAGGTTCAATTTGTCGGCAAGCCAGGCTGCAAATGGAATGCCCGCCGTTTCGCCGCCGGTCACGCTGTCGATCTGTTCGAAACCGATGTCGCGCATGACGATACCTGCGGTGAAATCCATCAGGGTATTGCGAATGCGCGGATAGGAAATCAGCTTGCGGCAATCAATATAGACAGGGCTCGCAAGACCCGAGGTAAACATGAACGGCTTTTCCGTGCGAAAATGAACCGCATCGATTTCAAGCAACATTTTGGCTGTCAGTTCCGCAATCAATTCACGGTTGGGGAAGGAACTGGGAATCATGGCGATATCCTTTTGGAAGATCTATTGGCTCAAACCTCCAGAGCGTTAGTAGGTTCGTGCCGCCAAAACAATGGAAACCCCGGATCAAACACAGTGACGTGGTCGTTTTGAACGGAAATCTGTTCTGGAAATGAAACCGGCTCATCGGACCGGCTGAATTTGAGCCGTTCCTCGTTCACGGGCAGTCGGTAAAAGGCAGGCCCATTGAGCGATGCAAAGCACTCGAGATTGTCGAGCGCATCATTGTCTTCAAAGACGTGCGCCAGACAGTTCAGTGTATTGATTGATGTGTAGATACCGGCGCAGCCGCAGGCGGAAATTTTCGCGCCATCCAGATGAGGCGCGGAATCCGTGCCAAGGAAGAATTTTGAATGTCCGGATGTGGCAGCGGCTACGAGCGCCAGCCGGTGGTCTTCCCGTTTGGCGACGGGCAAACAATAATAGTGGGGTTTGATACCACCCACCAGATAGGCGTTGCGATTGATGATCAGATGATGGGTCGTGATCGTTGCCGCAATATTGTCACCCTGTGACAAAACATAATCGATCCCATCCGATGTGGTCACATGCTCCATGACGACACGCAGGTCCGGGACCCTGTTGCGGATCGGATGAAGAACGCGCTCGATGAAGACGGCTTCCCTGTCGAAGATATCAATATCGGTATCTGTGACTTCACCGTGGACCAGGAGTGGCAGCCCGATCTCAGCCATGGATTCCAGCACGGGAATGACATTGTCGAAATCTGTTACACCGCTGTCCGAATTGGTGGTCGCCCCGGCAGGATATAGTTTCAGCGCTTTGATCAGACCCGATCGAGCCCCTGCTTTCACATCCTCGATCCTGGTCTCTTCGGTCAGATAGAGGGTCATCAAAGGCTCGAATTCATGTCCCGCCGGAATGCGCGATGTAATCCGGCTTTTGTATTGGGCGGCCTGCTCAGTCGTCACCACCGGCGGAACGAGATTGGGCATGATGATGGCACGGGCAAAGTTCGCGCTTGAATGGCCGATCACAGAACCCAGCATGTGACCGTCACGCAGATGCAAATGCCAATCATCCGGGCGCCGCATGACGAATTGTGAAACACTCATTGCGCCACCTCCGTCAGGTAATTGAAGATGATGTCCGTGCCTGCAATGAGATCGGCAATTTCCATCGCTTCATCCGGGTTGTGAGAACCGTTTCTGTTGCGAACAAAAATCATTGCTGAGGGGATGCCGGCATTGGCAAAGACTGCCGCATCGTGGCCACCGCCCGAGGGCATGGTGAAGGGCTTCTGGCCGACGCGCGCCATTGATTCCGAAAGACCCTCAATCATCTGATGATCACACAGTGCCGGCGCAGTATACATTTCCCCGTCGCGTTCAAATGTCACGCCGCGCTCTTTTTCAACCGTTCTGATTTCCTGCATCAGCAGCGTGCGTATGTCATCCAGCGCCTCGGCGCTCTGGCTGCGCAAATCCAGGCTGAAATCCACCAGATCGGGAATGCGCGTGAGCGCATGACGCTGGGGATCCGTCGCTACCATGCCGCATGTGATGACGAGATCTTCACCTTTCTGCAAAATGGTCAGCCAGCTCTCATCCAGACGCGTCAGAAGATCCGCCATCGCCAGCACCGGGTCTTTTCGGTAGGCTCTCGGGACAGCACCTGAATGGCCTGGTTCGCCGATGCATCTGATTTTCCTGTAACGAATATTGCCGCGAATGCCCGAGACCACAGCGGCTGGCATGTCTTTTTCAATCAGAAGCGGCCCCTGCTCAATATGCAGTTCGATATAGGAGTCGATCGTCTTGGGATCCATCAATGGCAGATGCTGACGCACGCGGTTCATGTTGATCCCGATTTCGGACATATGCGTCCCGAGATCCCGCCCGTCACCCTTGTGCGTGGCTTTGATTTCGTCCTCTTCAAGTTTGCCCAGCAGTGCCTTCGAGGCAATATAACAGGGGCCGAACCAGGCGCTTTCCTCACCGCGCATGGCGATCACCTTGACCGGTTTGGAGAAGCGCGTGCCTTCGTATCTGGCGCGCGCCAGACACAACAGTCCGGCGATGACACCTGCCAGGCCGTCGAAATTGCCACCGTTGGGCACGCTATCAACATGGGATCCCACCAGAATAAACTTCTTTGCTTCCGCATCTTCCGGCAATGAAAAAACAGCATTTTTCCCGGCATCATAGTGGACGGTCAGCCCTTGCCCATGGGCATAGTCTTCAAGATATTTCAGCGTTCTGGTTTCCATAGCCGAGAATGCCGGGCGACTGACCCCTGCCGTGTCTGCCGAGAAGGCCGCGACATCCTCAAACAGTCGGGCAGCTGCCCCTTCGGCATCAAATTTTCCCATGAGGCCTTCGGCGCGAATTTCTCTATTGATGTTGTTCATGGCGCAGCCTCCATAAAGACCAAACCGTCAGACACTTCTCCATCGTCCACAGACCCAACCAATTGGCTGACGCTGTGCAGACCCTGGGTCTTCAGATAGGCCTCAAGGCCCTCAACCATGTTCACCATGATTTTCGGCTCTATAAATGTGGCCGTGCCGACCTGAACAGCCACTGCGCCGGCAATCAGATATTCAATCACATCCTCAAGGTTTGAAATGCCGCCACAGCCAATGACCGGAATGTCGACCGATTTGGCGCATTGATAGGCCATGCGCAATGCAATGGGTTTGAAGGCAGGCCCGGACAGGCCACCCATCAGATTTCCAAGTTTCGGGCGACGCGTATGGATATCGATGGCCATCGCCAAAAGTGTGTTGGAGACAACAAGAGCGTCCGCACCGGCAGCTTCCGCCGCTTTTGCAACTTCCGTCGTCTCACCGGTATTGGGAGTGAGCTTTGCCCAAAGCGGCAGGTCCGTTGCATTCCGCAATTTTCTCATGACCGCTTCCGTCGTCGAAGGGCGCATGGCAAATGCTTTTCCATCTTCTTCAATATTCGGGCAGGAGATATTAACTTCAATGGCAGCGACACCGGGCACGCTGACCTCTTCACACAAAGAGGCAAATTCATCGGCGCTGCCTGCCGAGATACTGACGATCAATGGCGCATCATATTGCGCATAGAATGGAATGACGTTTGCAAGGAATGCTTCAACCCCCTTGCTGGGAATGCCAATCGAATTGAGCATGGAACCGCGCACTTCGCACACACGCGGTGTCGGATTGCCACTGCGCTTTTCCCGGGTAATCGTCTTGGTGACATGCGCTCCGATGAGGTCGAGATCAAAGACCCGGGCGAGGTCTTCAGAGAATGTGCCGGACGCGGGCATGATCGGATTTTTAAGTTTCAATGTGCCGATTTGCGTTGTCAGATCTAGCATCCGATGGCCTCCTGCAAATCAAACACCGGACCTTCTGTGCACACCCGCTCGTTGACGATGAGGCCATCTCTGTTAAAAGCCCTGACGCAGCACTGGCACATGCCAAACCCGCAGGCCATTTGCTGTTCAAGCGCAATCTGCCCCGGAATCCTGTGCGCTTTGCCGACGTCCTGCAGCAATTTCAAAATGCGGTTTGACCCACAGGTATACATGGCATCGACGCCCTCATTGGCGATCAGGGCTTCAATGATCCTGCGCATGTTTTCGACGCTCGAAGTGGCGTCTTCATCGGTTATAGCAATGACATTCACGCCAAGGTCCCGAAAATAGTCGAGAGACATGAGAACGCTCTTCGAGCGCGCACTGCAGAGCGCAGTGAGATTCCTGTTCAGGCGACGTGCTTCCAGAGCGAGCGGCGCCAGGGTCGCAAGCCCAACGCCACGCGCAACAAGCAGCAGATTTTTCCAATTGGGCAGAATGTCAAAGCCCTTGCCGAGTGGGCCCAGAACATTGAACGTGTCACCCTTCGTCATGGTGGCCATCGCGGCGGTGCCCTCACCCGTCACCTTGTACAGAAAATGCAATTCGCCCTTGTCCGGATAATAGCCGTAGATGCTCATTGGCCGGCGCAGATAGGGCTGCAAATTGCCTGATATCGGGCAGAGCAAATGAAAGAATTGACCGGGCGCACAGTCGAGAATTTTCAGCGGTGCGTCGAGAACCAGCAGACGATACTCGTCATTGACCCTGTCATTGCTTTTAACAACACAATCGACCTCGTGGATTGGTTTGACCTCATCCCCAATGTCAGGCGTTTCAAGAGCCATAGTGCGCATGACTGCCTCCTATTGACCAAAAATCAGGTTCGGGATGAAGAGAGATATCGACGGGACATAGGTGATGATCATCAATACGACGATGTTGGCGACGACAAACGGCCAGACACCTTTGATGATGCTCATGACCGGCTTGTTCAGCGTTGATGAGGCAACAAATATATCCAGACCAAATGGCGGCGTGATCATCCCCATGCCGATATTCAGTGTCACGATCATTCCAAAATGGATCGGATCTATGCCAAGCGCGACAGCGACCGGATACAAAGGCGGGACGAGAATGAGCAGGGCCGAGTTGGGATCAATGAACATGCCCGCGATCAGAAAGCAGACATTGACCGCCAGCAGGAATGTGATTGGTCCGGCATCGATTGCCGTCAGGAACTCGGTGATCTGGGCCGGCACCTGTGCCAGCGTGATGAAGAATGCCAGGACGGCGCCCATTGCCAGCAGAATGAAGATTGTGGCGGTTGAAATGGCTGCCCGTTCAGTCAATTCAACCAGTTTTGAGAATCCGAGATTCTTGTAGACAAAGGCTTCAATCAGGATTGCGTAGACAACACTGACGGCGGCTGCTTCCGTCGGCGTAAAGAACCCGGCATAAATGCCGCCAAGAATGATGGCAGGCATTCCCAGCGACCAACCGGCATCACGCAGGGCCTTGAGCTTTTCCCGGCCAGAGGTTTTTTCAAAAGATTGAACACCGGACCGTTTGGCTTCCAGCTTGACAAGGACGGCAAAGGCCAGGCCAAGAACCAGGCCAACGGCAAGGCCTCCGGCAAACAGCCGTGAGATGGAAGAACCGGTCATCCATCCGTAAATGATGAAGGTGATCGAGGGCGGAATCAGCAAAGCGGTTTCAGCACTTGCCACCAAAAGACCCAGGCTGAATTTGTCAGAAAATCCGACGGAGCGCATTTGCGGATAGACCATGCGGCCCATGGCGGCGACCGTTGCCGGCGCGGATCCGGAAACCGAGCCAAATGCCATCGAACCGCCAATGACCGTGTAGCCCATGCCACCACGCTTGTGGCCGACGAGTGCCTTGACCAATCCGGTCAAACGGCTGGCGATCTGACCTGAACCCATCAATTGGGCGGCAAATATGAAGAATGGAATGGCCAGCAAGGTGGTGTGATTGATGCCGCCCAATGTCTTCTGAATGAAGGCAAGGTCAGGCATGGAACCGTAAAAGATTGCCTTTGTGGCAAGCGCCGGAACCCCAAGCACCAGAAACATTTCAAAGCCCGCGATGAGCATGACGACAGCAAGGAGAATAACGAGAAAGATCATGGATTCGCTCCTTCAACCGAAGGCGTTTCATCGTCATCTTTTGTCGAAGCGAAGCGATCGATGGTCGAAAGAAAACTGAGAAGATAGCGGAACGAGAGGAGACCAAAACCGATGACTGGCGCCACATAGATCCAGCCCATCGGGACATCCAGGGTCGGACTTCTCTGCCCGGTGTTCAGAACAAAGACAACAAGTTGATAGGCCAGATAGGCCATGTAAGCACAGAACAGGCAGCCGACAGCATCAATGATCTTGCGGATCGTATTTCTTGCAAATTGTGGAAGCGCTTCTCTCAGCGTGTCGATACCAACGTGACGGCCCCTTTCCAAAGCAAGGCCAAGGGCGCCGAACACCAGAAAGATATTCATCAACCGGACAGCCTCATCGACCCAGGCCAATTGGCTTGCGAAAGTGCCCCCTATTTCACGTGCAAGCACGTTTACTGCGAACAGGGCCACCATGGAAAGAAAGATGGAAACGAGGAACACCCGCTCCAATCGACGTAGATATCGCATTTTCACCAGCTATGTATGAGCGCGACCAGGGCGACCCTTTTGGAAAAACGAAAGGCGATCGCAATGGACCGCCTCTCGCCTGTGGCTTGAACTATTGGAGTTCCGAATAGGCCTTTTCATAGACAGCAATCAGGTTCTTGCCTGCATCGCCTGCGCGTTCGACATAGGCAGCCTTGGCTTTTTCATACATCTTCTCGCGAAGCGCCGCTTTTTCATCATCGGAAGCAACACGAACATTGATGTCACCCTCCTTGATTGCAGCAAGAGCAGCTTCAACAGCCGCGGCCTTATGGGCACGAAGCTCGGGAACGACTTCGTTGAAAGCATCGGTGATGATCGTGCGATATTCCTCTGGCAGACTGTTCCACCAGGCCGGGTTGAACATGGCCACATCTTCCATGGCGCCATGCTCGGAAACCACCAGGTACTTTTGCACTTCGTCAAATTTCATCCGCTGAATGGTATCGAGCGGGTTTTCCTGCCCATCGACAACGCCTGTTTGCAGCGACGTATAAAGCTCGCCAAATGGCAATGCGATCGCAGATGCGCCCAGGGCATCGAACTGCTCAATCAGGATCTTGGAATCCATCGTGCGGAACTTTTGGCCTTTGAACGAGTCGACATCTTCAAGCGGCTTGTTTGATGTGAAGTTTTTCAGGCCATTTGGCCAAAGCGCAACGGCGACAACACCCTTTGTGGAGAATGAATCCAGAAGAGCAGCCCCGAATTCTCCTTCGCGCAGGGCCTGGGCCTTGTCAGCGTCCGCCGGGAGCAGGAAAGGAATGTCCAGAATTGAGACAACCGGATTGAAACCGCCGATAAAGGCAGCAGGGGAAACAGTTGCTTCCAATGTGCCCAACTGGACGCCTTCGGTCATCTCACGCTGATTGCCCAGCTGCGCAGATGGAAAGATCTGGAACTCAACGGCCCCATTGGTGCGATCCTTCACCAGTTCAGCAACCTTCAACAGATGAACGTGGCGTGACTGTTGGTCAGACTCAAGATGCCCGATTTTTGCAGTAAAATCCGCTGCCAAGACTGTAGATGACGTCAAGGCAAGCGTGCTGACGACGAGCAAAGCGCGTCGTGTTAAATGGGAAGGCGTGAACAACATTTTCAATAATTCCTCGGTTGTGAACGATGAAGCGGAAAACCTATAAAGCACACCTGATGTTGTCAAGAATAATCTAATTCTAAAGAAAATTCTCATTTTTGAGAATTTTCTGATAATACTTTTCTTTTTGCGACTGGTGTGCCATCTCCCCTTGCCAATGCCGAGGAGTGGTACGGCAGGAGGAGACAGTAGGATACTGGCAAATGAACCATGGCATCTCAGTGGAAGAAATCGGCGAGCGCATGAAGGCGTTTCGCCTGGGAGCAGGCATGTCGCCGGAGGAACTGGCCAGGAGGGCCGGTGTATCACGCGCCGCGATTTACAGATATGAATCGGGACAATCCGCAAAAATCGATACGCTGGTCAAGATAGCCGACCTGCTGGATGTCTCACTTCCAACACTCTTGGGCGCTGGTGTCGAATACATTGCGTCTGCCATCAGCTTTTTTGAACGGATGCGCCAACTCGAAGAAAACGTGGATCAGATCACCGTTCTTTTCGGGCCGATCTCCTATCTTCTGACAACCGATCTATACGACAGATTTCTGCCAGACGTTCTGACGGAAAGCATTCCCAAAGACGTCGAGGATTATGCGCAGGCAATCAAGGAAATTGACGTATTGATCGATGTGCTTTCGCGCAGAAAAGAAAACTACAAAAGGAAATCACCCAGTATTATCAGTTTGGTGTCCGCTGCGGAACTGACACAATTCGTACGCCTCGGTTTCGTGGGCACGCACAATCCGGACGGAGTCGATCTGGGTAAAAGGCGGGAAGCCGCACGTATTGAAGTGCAAAATATCATCACCCTTTTGCGCGAACAGCCCATCGGTGTTCAAGTGGGCGTCATCGTGGATTCCCTGCCCGGCGCCAGTCTTCAGATTTTTCGCCAGGCCACCAAAAAATCCGTTGCTGTCAGCCCGTTCAGATTGGGTGCATTTGCCAATGTGAGACTTGGCGTGGCAACCATAACCGCAGCGCCTGATGCGACGGAATTGTACAACAGCGTGATCAATCAGCTGTGGACCAGGGCGCTGAAAAGCCATCAGGCCGCAGATTACATCGAAAAGCACGTGATGGTTTGACAACGACTGTCCGCGCAGCGCGCGTTTACACAATATTGGGCTGGTATTTCGGTCGCTGGAACGGCCGCCCGGGAACAGCAGGAAATCAACTATAGGCTGCAGCACAGCTGCCCAGCTCCATCCATGACCACTGATCCGTTATATCCCTGCCGTTGTTGCCCTGCGATACCGGCAGGTTTCCCCGCAACCTATCCCAGCTCACTCTTCCAAGGCGGGTTTGCGCCGGCGCGTGAGACGGTGACCGCAGCGACGGATGCCGCCAGGTGCAGGGCGGCTTCCAGTTCATCTGCCGTGATGGCGCGCAGGCCGGCCTTGCTCAAACGGCCTGCCTGTTTGATGCCAGCCAGAAATCCCGCGTCAAAGCTGTCACCGGCGCCCACCGTGTCGACAACCTCAATGCGCTGCGACGGCACATCGATCTTGCCGGATCTGGTCGTCGAACTTGCGCCCTTGGCCCCGCGTGTCACCACAACGATCGCGGCGCCGCCGGCCAGCCAGCCCTCAATGGCCGTGTCGGCATCGCGATCCGGCTCCAACCAGGCCAGATCCTCGTCGGAGACTTTGATGATATCGCTTTTTGCGATCATCCGGTGCATGCGTTGCCTGTGGCTGTCGGCATCCGGAATGAAATTCGCGCGGATATTGGGATCAAGAGAAATGACGCGCCGATCCGCCTCACGCAGCAGCAAGGCCTCATAGGTCGACCCGCAGGGTTCGGAAATCAGGCTGATGGCGCCGAAATGCAATGCCTCGACGTCATCATCCAGTTGCGGAAGGTCCGTTGGAGCAAGCATCCGCAAGGCGGTCTGTTCATCATAAAACACATATTTGGCGTGGCCGTTTGTCAGTTCGACGAAGGCCAGGGTCGTGGGACGGTCAGAACGCACGCAAAAGCTGCTGTCGACATGGCTGCGTTCCAGTTCCTGCAGCAATTGGCGACCGAACATGTCAGTCGAAAGGCCGGAGAAAAAACCGGTCTCTACGCCCAGACGGCCAAGGGCAATCGCCGTGTTGTAGACAGCGCCACCGGCGACCGGCAGCAGTGCGCTTTCACCATCCGGCATTTTTCGAGGCAGCATGTCGATCAGGGCTTCACCGCAGCAGATAATCATGAAAGCCAGCTTTCGTAGTCAGAGACCAGAAGATGGATCGGGTCCACATCTTCTTCTATGTTGGAAAACCGCCCGATCGGTTCACGGAAAAGGTTGTCGGTCAGATCATCATTGACAGTCGAGACTTCACCGATCAGCACATCGCCGCCCTCCCCCCAGAAGGCGTGCCAATTGCCAGGGTGCAGCGTGACACTTTCTCCCGGCTCCAGGATCAGGGTCTCACCACCGCCAAGCGTGCGGGCCATGCCATCACAGACGACCGGGACCAAAGCCCCTTCATCCGGCCTTCCATCAGCATCCGATTCAAACATCTGGATGGCGAGCCTTGCGCCGCCGCGATTGATGATGTCTTCGGTTTTCAGCAGGTGGCGGTGCATCGGTGACAATTGGTCCTGCCGCGATATCATGATTTTTTCCGCGTAACACATGCCCCGACCGCTCTTCAGATCAGCCAGTGAACCGTTGCGCGTGGTAAAGAGAAACAGCCCCATTTCGTCAAACCGGCCCTCACCATAATCAGTAATGTCCCACCCCAGCCGTGCATTGATCACGCTGCCCAATTCGGCGCGGCGGCGCTGCATGTCAGCGGGGGAAAGATAAGCAAAGGGCGGCAACCGGAATCCAAAGGATCGGATGAAATCATCGGCCTGCCGCACAATGTCATTGACCCGTGAGCGCTTCATGTCCTGTCCGTCCTTGCTGCGACCGTCAATTTGGAGCTTTCCCCGGCATTGTCCATAGCTGTGAAATCAGTCCCGGACCTCATTCAACAGCTTTGGCCTGGCATCCGGAACACCAGAACACTGCGTTTTTGAATCTGGGCTTTCTGCTGGCCGAGAGCATTTGCGGGCACAATAGTGATATTTAAATCGATTACAACCACTCAAAAGGGCTGTTTCAGGCAGAAAACGCATATTTGTCATGGCGTCGATCAGCACCGAATATTGCCGCTTGACGACAAATATTTTCCCAGCGTCAGAGTTCTATGACTGTCATCGCCGGAGTATCAAACCAGCGGCAAACGAATCTGATCCGCAATTGGGGCAAAACAGATGGAAAACGTCTCCATTGCTGTTTGCGCAAGGAATACCGGCCATACCGCAGCCAGCAGCGACTTCTATCCGACAATTGGGCGCCAATAGGCTTTGAGAAGCTCGTCGCAGGTCATGGAGACAAGCTCCGTCCCTTCTACAACAGAAGGGTCAGGGCCCATCAGATTTTTTAGATCAATCTTAATCCTATCCACGTTGGGTTTTGATATGTCATAGGCAGTGCCAATAATACGGACGGGCACTCGTTTTTGTTCCAGGTCCAATAAATCGAGGTTCATGCTGCCATAGGAAAAACCCATAAAAACAACCAGTTCAGCTTCTGCAATGAGTTGGCGCATAAAATCAGCTGCTTCTTTTCTGACCACCGGCTCCGTAAAAACCCTAATTTGCTTTGCAATCTCAATCATTTGCGATGAATGGATATCCGATCCAAATTCAATGCCTTCGGTTTCTCCATATTGCCAGGGAAGTCGCCCGACACGGCCGTAGGGATGGATAATCCTAAGCCTGCCGACAATTTCCTGAGAAGCTTCCAAATCGAGGAGCGTGTAGTTTGCAATCGCATGAGACAGATAATGTTCGATACAGCGATCATAGTTGAAGGTGATGAACGTAATATTGGAAAAAATATTTTCCAGTTCTGGTATCTGGATATTTTCCAGGAGCATCTGGGCAAAGGTGTGATGCCAACTCGGTTCAATCTGGGAAAAGTCAAGCCTGGCCTCACTGCCGCAATAGATAGTGCTGGCCCGTTCCGCCTCCAGAATGCTGCTTACAATACCCAGCTTCCCAGTAGCACGATCCGTTCGTCATCGGCGTGCGTATGAAGGAAATTGTCAATTGAAATGGCTTGGGGCATCGCCTTCGCAATTGCACGACCGGCATTCAGATAGAGGTTAATATCCGTTTCGTCGCGTTTCCGAGCAAATTCCTCCAGCGCCCTGACTATTCTGTAAGATCCAGATGACTGATTGTGGCCATCTTCAAATTCGAAATTGAGCTCTTGTGCAATTTTGTTCTTCAACTCCGTGCCCATGGGCAGCCCGACTTCACGGCTGCCGCCGGCGCCAACGACGAAAACTATATTGTTTTTGAACATCGGTTTTCCTTCAAATATCACCTCGGCTGCCGGACAATTGACACCGGCGCAACTGATCAGATTTCATTCTCACCAAGCATTGATTTCACATCTTCTGTGACCATAATGCCATGTGGTGCCACTGCATATCCATGGCACTCACCGCGCCGGAGAAACGGGCTGATATGGCCTTTCAAAATACTCATCATGGGCGGCATAATTCCAGCCCACATTATCTTGACTGCAAGGATTTTCCAGATTAACAAATATCCAAATTCCGTCGTTCCGGAGCGGATATCCGAGCGAATTGGTCCGACGGACTGGATACAATAAACCTAAGATGTTGCGTTTATTGAGCATCGGAGTGTAGCGCAGCCTGGTAGCGCACCTCGTTCGGGACGAGGGGGGCGGAGGTTCAAATCCTCTCACTCCGACCAATTTTTCAAAGGGTTGCAGATATCTGTTGCCAATCTGAATCATCGCGTCTGTAGCCTATTCAGCACAGCATTCTTTGCAACGGGTCCTGCCCAGCCGCCTCGCCTTCACGCGGGCAATGCGTCTTCACTTTTCTGGATGAGCAATCCTGATTTCACGCAACTGACATTGCCTTCCACTATGTTTTCACCAGCCGTTTTCAGTGCAGCAGAATCCCGCCAACGATTGAAAACAGTACAATCAACGTATTGACAAAGGCCACCGCCCTGCAGACACAGGCTATAAAATTTTATGGAATGGAACAATAAAAGCCAAAATCATATTGATTGCCGAAACTCAAATTTAACAGATACTTTGTATATACTGAAAAGTTCCACGGATGCTTCCGGCTGGATCTGGCATGGGGATTGCCCAAATTGTTGTTGAAGTCATTGCTCGTTCGCGTTCGTCGTTTCATATCTGTGACCGACGAGAACCCGGAACTGCCGAAAGCCCAGTTTGAGGTGTTTTCCAGCCAGGTTCCACTGATGTATGCCATCATGCTGATAAGCGCCTGGGCGCTTGCCATCACGTTCATTGACTCTGCCCCACTGCTGTTGGCGATCTATGTTCCGATGTTTTTCACCTTGGTGTGTTGCATTCGCATCATCGGCTGGTTGCGATCACGGCACATTGTTCCGACAATAGAGGCCGCCCGCAAGGCACTGACGCGCACCAACCTGTTCGCATTGCTCATCGGGGTTGCCATAACCGCCTGGTCGCTGTCACTTTATCCTTACGGCGACCCCTACATGCGCGGCAATATCGCGTTTTTCATGGCCATCACCGGGGTCGGTGTCATCATCTGCCTGCTGCAGTTGCGGTCCGCCGCCTTCATGGTGGCGATCATTATCAATATACCCTTTGTCCTCTATTTCAGCTTTTCGGGCATTCCCTCTTTCATTGGAATGGCAATCAACACATTTCTCGTGTCGGGCGCCCTGCTCATGGTGGTTGCCGTACAATTCCGTCATTTTGCCGCTGCCGTGGATGCGCGCACCCGGCTGGAGACCGTCAATGAAGAAAATTTCCGACTGGCCAATCATGACAGCCTGACTGGCCTGACGAATCGACGCAAGTTCTTCTACAACCTCACGGAGACCTTTTACGATGCCAGAGCAAAGGGACAACGCCTCGCTGTCGGCATCATTGATCTGGATGGCTTCAAACCGGTCAATGATTTGTATGGTCACGTGGTGGGTGACAGTCTGCTCGGGGATGTCGGGCGGCTTTTGGTATCGCTGGCGGACCGCAATATGCTTGTCTCGCGGCTGGGTGGCGACGAATTTGCCCTGATTATTCGCGATTGCGGTAGCGATTCTGACCTGCTGGCAAAGGGCGAGCAGATCTGCACCGCCTTGCGGTCCCCTTTCGTATTGGCCGATGCGACTGTGCAAATCTCCGGATCGATCGGCTTTTCGACCTTTCCCCATCTGGCTGACAATGTTCATGAGCTCTATGAGCGGGCTGACTATGCACTTTATCATGGCAAACGCACCAACCGCGGCCATGCCTTCCTGTTCTCCATTGACCATGTAGTCGAAATTGAACAGAGCAGCCGCATCGAGCAAGCACTACGCAACGCCGATCTCGACAGGGAACTGACCGTGGTCTATCAACCCATCGTTGATATAAAAACCCGGAAAACAAGAGCGTTTGAAGCACTGGCGCGATGGAACAATCCGGTACTGGGCAATGTGCCACCGGCACTTTTCATTCCCGTGGCTGAACGCGCCGGCCTTGTTGGCGGACTGACACGCATCATTCTGGAAAAAGCACTCGTCACAGCCGCCAGCTGGCCCGAGGATGTGGGACTGTCTTTCAACCTTTCCACCCAGGACATTTGCTCGCCGGACGGCGTGGTGCGCATTGTGGGCACGATCACGGCAAGCGGCATAGATCCGCAGCGCCTCGATCTCGAAATCACCGAAACCGCGATGATGTATGACTTTGCGCGGGCGAAGACCGCCATTGAAACACTCAAGACGCTGGGCTGCGGCATTGCGCTTGACGATTTCGGAACCGGCTATTCGAGCCTTAGTCAGTTGCATGCCCTGCCGCTGACAAAAATCAAGATTGACCGCAGCTTTGTTTCAGACATCGACAAAAACCCCGCAAGCTACAAGATCGTCAAATCACTGCTGGCGCTCAGCCGCGACATGGGTCTTGGTTGCGTTGTTGAAGGTGTTGAGACCAGGGAAGAAATGGACACATTGGTAAGCCTCGGAGGGCAATTGGCTCAGGGCTATTACTATTCACACGCCATATCCGAAGCCGAAATTGACGCATTTCTGCCAAATACCGTGGTCGCAATCAGCGCCGAAAAGCGCACAGTCGCCGCACAATAAAGACGTGATGAACTTTACGGTAATGCAACAGATCGCTTGCACCTTGCGGACGCCTGGTGCCTTTTGCAGATGTTCAAAGTGCTTGACCGGTCGTCTTTAACCACCCATCGGCAAAATCAATCCTGTCGCAATTGGTGAAACGCGCCATCCTGCCAAGCTCGGCTTCCAATTGCTTCAAGCGCCCCCGGCCCGGCTTGATCCCCGGCTCCAACCACAGGGCCGTCACCTGCAATGTTGCCGTGTCGCGCTGGCACTTCATGTCAATCCTGCCAATCAGCCTGTCTGCCTCCAGCAAGGGAAAGACGTAGTAGCCGTATTTGCGCTTAGGCGCCGGCACGAAAACCTCGATGCGGTAATGGAAGCCAAACAGCCGCTCCGTACGTTTGCGGTCCCTTATGGCCGGATCAAAGGGGCTGAGAATGCGCATACGGCCCGGCGGCTCCGGGCTTGCCGCCGCCTCGTCGAAAATGTCCGGGCGGGCAAAAACCCGCTGGCGGCCTCGACCGTCGGCAGAATCGATCTCGACTTCGATCAGTTCCTTGCCCAGCCTGGCGGCGCACCAGGCTTTTGTCTCCGCAGGCGTAACCGTATCCCAGAAAGCGGCCAGTTCGCCCGACGTGGCAAACCCGAGGCGCTCCAGGGCGCTGGAACAGGCCCAGTCGACAACCTCGCTCTCCGATGGATGCTGATCAAGATGTTCCCGCGCGATGACCCGTTCAGAAAGATCATAGGCTTTCTGGAAACTCTCGCGATGGCACACGGCCAATGCGCCGGTACGCCATAAATATTCAATCGCGGTCTTGGACGGGTGCCAATCCCACCATCCGCCACTGCCCTTTTTTTCTCCGTTGCCCAGATCGCGCGACATGGTCGGGCCATTGTCACGGATGTGATTGAGGACGGTGTCGAATTTTTCCTCAAAGCCATCCCGCCTCCAATTGCGCCAGCGGGCTTTCAGTCTGACTTCGTCACGGGCAAAACGCATCTTCCAGAACGGGTAGAAGCGGGCTGGAATGGCGGCGGCGTCATGGGTCCAATGCTCGAAGAGACCTGCCTCTTCCTCCAGCAGGGATTTCAACTGGTGTGGCCGGTAGCTCTGGCGGCGGGCACGCAGGATCATGTGATGCGCCCGCTCGACCGTATTGATGCTGTCCAGCTGCACAAAACCCAGGCGCTCGATCAATGTCAGAAGCTGCTGATTGCTCAAGGGGCCGGCAGGATTGTCGCACAATCCGTGACGGGCAAGGAACAGGCGGCGGGCCTGGCTGTTCGACAGGCGCTGGAGATTGGAACTATTGGGCTTTGGCAAGGCACTCGTGTCCATATTGCGCAGGGTACTGCAGAAATGGCTAATCTGGCGAATCGCCGACAGACTGAATGATCCTGATTTGTTCCGCAAGCCACCCCTCAAGTCGAGACATCCAAATCAACAGACCCTGAAGATGGCTGCGACAATGCAACCCTATTTTGAGGATTTGCCTATCCGTGCTGAAGGTTTTATAATGAGATTTATCATTTAACATGTTTTCTACGTTCCGCAGATTTCAATCTGCCTTGACAGAACACAGCACATTATGCTTAACATGTTAATTGTTAGATCTGAAGTTCAGGGAACCATGGTTCGTGCCACATTTTTCAATTGAATATTCCGCCAATATGGAGACCCATGCCGACATTGCGGCACTGTGTGAAACATTGCGCCTTGCAGGTATTGAAACCGGCCTGTTTCCGGAGGCCGGCATTCGGGTGCGGGCCATTCGATGCGAAACCTATGCCATCGCCGACGGCAATCCGCAAAACGGATTTATTGACATTTCCGTGCGCCTGCGCGCCGGCCGGCCGCTTGATGCGCGCAAGGCCGCCACAGCACATATCTTTGCCGCGGCCGAGCAATTTCTACAGCCGGTCATCGGCCAACATCCGGTCGCCCTATCCTTTGAAATGCGCGACATAGACCCGGAATTGAGCCCGAAGGTCAACTCCATCCGAAAATTTCTCAAAGACTCCTGAGACACAAGGAACGCCCCATGACAGATCACCAGCCCGGTCTTGACGACAATATTGCAACGCTTGAAACCCATCTGGCACGGTTCAGGCAGGATGGCATTCAAAACCATATCAATGGCAAGGACGTGCCCGCCCGCTCGGGCGAGACGTTTGAAACCCGCTCACCCGTGGACGGCAGCCTGATCTGCACAGTCGCCAAAGGCGGGGCTGACGATGTCGACGCGGCAGCGCGTGCCGCCAAGGCGGCCTTTCCCGCCTGGCGTGACATGAAAGCAAGCGAACGCAAGGCCATTTTGCACCGCATTGCCGATGGCATCGTGGCCCGTTCAGAAGAAATTGCCCTTTGTGAATGCTGGGATACCGGCCAGGCCTTGCGCTTCATGTCCAAGGCTGCGCTGCGCGGCGCTGAAAATTTCCGCTTTTTCGCTGACAAGGTGGCGTCGTCACGCGACGGGCAGAGCCTGCCTTCACCGACATTGATGAACATCACCACACGCGTTCCGATCGGGCCAGTCGGCATCATTACGCCATGGAATACGCCCTTCATGCTGTCCACCTGGAAAATCGCGCCGGCGCTGGCCGCCGGTTGTACGGTTGTGCACAAACCCGCCGAATTGTCCCCCCTCACCGCGCGTTTGCTGATGGAGATTGCCGCCGATGCCGGTTTGCCGGATGGTGTGTGGAACCTGATCAACGGATTTGGCGAGGATGCCGGCAAGGCGTTGACGGAACACCGCGACATCAAGGCCATTGCCTTTGTCGGTGAAAGCCGCACCGGCTCGATGATCATGAAGCAGGGCGCAGACACGCTCAAACGCGTGCATTTTGAACTGGGCGGCAAAAACCCGGTCATCGTGTTTGACGACGCCGACCTTGATCGCGCGCTGGATGCGGCCATCTTCATGATCTACTCGCTCAATGGCGAGCGTTGCACATCCTCAAGCCGTCTGCTGCTGCAGGACACCATTGCCGAAACATTCCAGCAAAAGCTGATTGAGCGCGTCAACAAGATCCGCGTCGGTCATCCTCTCGATCCAAAAACCGAGATGGGTCCGCTGATTGCCAAGGACCACTACGACAAGGTGACCTCCTATTTTGACATTGCCCGCAGCGACGGCGCCACCGTAGCCGCCGGCGGTACCATGCCGGAAAGTAAAGGATTCTATGTCAATCCAACCTTGTTCACCAATGCCCGCCCTGATATGCGCATTGCCCAGGAAGAAATATTCGGCCCCGTGCTGACAACGCTGACATTTACCAGCGAAGAAGAAGCGCTGGAAATTGCCAATGGCATCGAATACGGCCTGACCGGCTATATCTGGACCAACGACCTGACCCGCTCACTGCGATTTGCAAATGGGCTGGAGGCCGGGATGATCTGGGTGAATTCGGAAAATGTCAGACATCTGCCCACACCCTTCGGTGGCGTAAAGGCCAGCGGCATCGGTCGTGACGGCGGCGATTGGTCCTTTGATTTCTACATGGAACAAAAGCATATTGGTCTGGCCATCGGAAAACACCCGATTGCAAGACTGGGTGCCTGAGAAAGCAAGACCGGATGCCTGAAAAGGCACACCCTTGAAACACAACAGAATTGACGATTCATTTGGGAGGAAACCCCTATGCCAGTGCCCGCACCCGTACTCTATCCACCGTTCAACATCATCCGGCTCAGCCATGTGGAATTTGCAGTTACGGATCTTGCAGCCTCCAGGGCATTCTATGTCGACACCCTGGGCCTGCAGGTCACCTACGAAGACAATGAGCGCATCTATCTGCGAGCGCTGGAAGAACGCGGACACCATTGCATAGCGCTGGTCAAATCAGCCACGCCGGTCGTCAATGTCCTCGGCTTCAAACTCTTTGACGAACCGGACCTGGAAAAAGCCAAAGCGTTTTTTGACGAAAAAGGCCTGCCAACGGCCTGGGTCGAGCGCCCCTATATGGGCAAGACCTTGCGGACCTGCGACCCATGGGGCATTCCACTGGAATTTTACGTCAAGATGGACCGGCTGGAGCCGATCCACCAGCATTACAAGCTGTACAAGGGCGTCAAACCCCTGAGGATCGACCACTTCAATTGTTTTTCCGCCGATGTGGATGGCGCAGTTGATTTCTACAACGAGATCGGTTTCCGCACGACGGAATATACCGAGGATGAGGAAACCGGTCACATCTGGGCAGCCTGGATGCACCGCAAAGGCGGCGTGCACGACATGGCCTTTACCAATGGCCTCGGACCGCGCCTGCATCACACAGCCTTCTGGGTGCCCAACCCGCTCGCCATCATTGATCTGCTGGACCTGATGGCAACCACCGGATATTTGCACAATATCGAACGCGGCCCCGGTCGCCACGGCATCTCCAACGCGTTTTTCCTCTATATACGCGATCCCGATGGCAACCGGATTGAAATCTACAGCTCCGATTACCAGACCGTTGATCCGGACCACGAACCCATCAAATGGGACCTGAAAGACCCGCAGCGCCAGACGCTCTGGGGTGCCCCGGCGCCGCGATCCTGGTTTGAGGAAGGGAGCACTTTCTCCGACGTCGAGCTGAAAGAATCCCGCCTCAAGGCCCAGCCGATCATCGCGCCCTGAGCACGTCAGGCAACCCCGTTTTTCCTCGATATTAGCAGGTACCGAATGACACAGAAACTGGCAAGCTACTCCGCAGGCGGAGAGCGATTTTATGGCGCAGTGACCGATGACGGAATGGTCGCCCTTTCACCTGATTTCCCCGCATGGAAAGGCCTGCGGGAGGTCATTGAAGCCGGCGCCCTCAATCAATTGGTCGAGGCTGCGCAAGGGCGCAGCGTCACCCATCCAAATGGCACATTCACCTATGAATTGCCCATTGCCAATCCGGAGAAAATCATCTGTGTCGGGGTGAATTTCCCCGATCGCAATGCCGAGTACAAGGACGGGAAGGAAGCGCCGGATAACATGTCGCTTTTCATCCGCTTTCCCCGCTCGTTCACCGGTCATGAGCAACCGTTGATCCGCCCCAAGGCGTCCGACAAACTCGACTATGAGGGCGAGATCGTTGTCGTCATCGGCAAAGGCGGACGCCACATCGACGAGGCACAAGCCTATGATCACATCGCCGCCCTCAGCCTGTGCAATGAGGGAACGCTGCGCGATTGGGTGCGCCATGCAAAATTCAACGTCACCCAGGGCAAGAATTTCGACAATTCCGGTGCCATGGGTCCCTGGCTCGTGCCTTTCGCGGATTCCGCCCAGTTGGAGGATATCCGCCTGACCACACGGGTGAATGGCGAGACCCGTCAGGATGACCGCACCAGCCGCATGCTGTTTTCCATACCCAGACAGATCGCCTATATTTCCACCTTTACGACGCTTGTCCCCGGTGACATCATCGTTACCGGCACGCCGACAGGCGCAGGCGCGCGGTTTGATCCTCCACGATTCCTCAAGCCCGGCGACGTCATCGAAATTGAAGGCGAAGGCATTGGCATACTTCGCAACAGCGTGGAGGACGAGATTTGAACCTCTCCAAACAGCAAATCCAAACGGCGGCAGAGGATCTGTTCGCCGCCGAAAACAACCGAAAGCAGATCGGCCTTCTGTCGCTTCGCTTCCCCGGCATGAACATGGATGACGCCTATGGTGTGCAGGATGCGCTGGTCAGGACCCGGCGCGAAGCAGGCGGTAAAAGTGTTGGCTGGAAAATCGGCCTGACGTCAAAAGCCATGCAGGACGCGCTGAAGATCAACATTCCCGACAGCGGCATTCTGTTTGACGATATGCTGTTTGCCGATGAAGGCACTGTGCCGGAAGGCCGGTTCATTCAGCCACGGGTGGAAGCGGAAATCGCCTTTGTGATGAAGCAGGGCCTGTCAGGCCCGACGGTCACGCGTGACGAGGTTCTGGCGGCAACGGATTATGTCACCCCGTCGCTGGAAATTCTGGACACACGCATCCTGCGCCAGGACCCCGAATCCGGACAGGTACGAACGATTGTCGACACAATCGCCGACAATGCAGCCAATGCCGGACTGGTGCTCGGCAAGGCGCGTCATGATCCCAAGCAATTAGACCTTCGCCGCGTGGGCGCAATTGTCATGCGCAACGACGAGGTGGAGGAAACCGGGCTTGGTGCCGGCGTGCTCAATGATCCCGTCGCGGGCATTATCTGGCTGGTCGCACGACTTGCTGCCTATGGCCAATCCATAAAGCCCGGTGAGATCGTGCTGTCCGGCTCGTTCATTCGCCCCATCGAGGCACGCCCCGGCGATGCCTTTTTTGCTGATTTCGGTCCATTCGGCACAGTCACACAGAATTTCGCCTGACCCGCCGCCCATCTTAAAGGAAAACGCCATGCCTGCACCATTCAACCCCTTCAAGGATGCCCTGAAGAAAAAACAGCTTCAGATCGGCTGCTGGGTCGGAATGGCAGACCCCTATGTGGCTGAAATCTCCGCGACGGCTGGTTTCGACTGGCTGCTTGTCGACGGTGAGCACGCGCCCAATGACATCAGATCAACATTGGCGCAATTGCAGGCAATCGCGGCTTCACCCTCCCATGCCGTCGTGCGCCTGCCTGTCGGCGAGACGTGGATGATCAAACAGGCGCTGGATATCGGGGCGCAATCCCTGCTTGTTCCGATGGTGGAATCGCGCCAGCAGGCTGAACAATTGGTGCGCGCCGTGCACTATCCGCCGAACGGCGTGCGCGGTGTCGGCTCGGCACTGGCGCGGGCCTCCCGCTTTGCAGCCATCGGCGACTATCTGGCAACTGCAGATGAGCAGATATGCCTGTTGGTGCAAATCGAAAACAAGGCCGGGCTTGCCGCGCTGGATGACATTCTCGAGGTTGACGGCATCGATGGCGTGTTTATCGGCCCGTCCGATCTGGCCGCCGATCTTGGCTATCTCGGAAACCCCAATGCGCCGGAGGTGCAAGAGGCCATCGCCGATGCGATGACCCGTATTCGCAACAGCGACAAGGCCGGCGGCATCCTGGCAACCACGCCGGACTTTGCTCAGAAGAGCGTCGACCTTGGGGCCCTGTTCGTGGCCGTGGGCATTGACGTGACGTTGTTTGCCAAATCCATGCGCACCCTGGCAGCGCAAGGTCAGGAATTGAAGAAATCCTGACCAGATCAAACCGCCAAAGACACACTCTCCTCGGAGGTGGATTTGCGCTGCTCTGGATGCAGGCTGCTGCCAAGAATATGCTGGTTGTTGCGAATGACATCGGCACTTGATCCGATAATCAGCCGGTCGGCATGACCGACCACATGGACATCCTTGTTGGCGTAGGGAATCGACGACAAAAAGTGTTTCATGCAATTCAGACGCGCTCTTTTCTTGTCATTGGATTTGACCACCGTCCAGGGCGCATCGGCTGTATCGGTATAGAAGAACATGGCCTCCTTGGCTTCGGTGTAGTCATCCCATTTGTCCAGTGACTGCAGGTCGATGGGTGACAGTTTCCACTTTTTGAGCTGTTCGTTCTCGCGCGATTTGAATCGGCGCAGCTGCTCTTCACGGGTGACCGAATACCAGTATTTGAACAGGCGAACACCGCTTCGAACAATCATTTGCTCGACCTGGGGCGCCTGCCGCATGAATTCCAGGTAATCGTTGGGCGTACAAAAACCCATCACCCGCTCCACACCGGCCCTGTTGTACCAGGAACGGTCGAAAAACACGATTTCTCCACCGGCTGGCAGATGCTCGATATAGCGCTGGAAATACCATTGCGTCGCTTCGCGTTCGGTCGGCTTTTCGAGCGCCACAACTCTGGCACCGCGCGGGTTGAGATGCTCGGTAAAGCGTTTGATCGTTCCGCCTTTTCCTGCCGCATCGCGGCCTTCGAAAAGCACCACGATCTTCTCGCCCGTTGCCTTTACCCATTCCTGCAATTTGAGCAATTCGACCTGCAGTTCGGCCTTGTGGTTTTCATAGGCACTTCGGCTGATCTTTTTTTTTAGGGATATTCACCATCCTCGAAAACCCGACGGATCGCCTCGGGGTCATGCCGCATCAATGCCAGCCGGTGCCTTGGGTCCTGTTGATCTTCGGTGGGTTTCTGAGTCTGCTCCGCCAAATCCGTCATGAATGCTCCCGTTACAGTTTCATCGCCAACACGCACAGCACTGGCATGATCATCATAAACGGCAGCCGGTCTGATACCATGATCCAGATCAATCGGCTGCTGGAAGATGAAACAAAGCGTTTTATTGCCATGGGTCCTTTGCCGGATCATCTGATCGAGCGAACCCAGGCGCCCAAACCGGGCTTGCTGCATGGAGATCGACAGGTGCGTGAAACCTGCGACGTGGCCAGAACCTCTTTGGCAAAGCCTCCCGCCCAATAATCGAAAAGTTGCAACTGCCTTTTCAGCTCAGGTGTTCGGAATGGGTTCGCGATGTTCGAACGATCTTGTCTGCGACGATGCATTGCGTTACCCGTTGCAATGGAACCAGACTTGCAGAGGATGACGAGCCCTATGGACCATATTGACTGTATTGTTGCCGGCGGCGGCGTTGTTGGTCTGGGCATTGCCCGCGCCTTGGCGCTGGCCGGGCGCGAGGTTGTCATCATTGAGGCGGAAAACATCATCGGCTCGCACACCAGCGCGCGCAATTCCGAAGTCATTCATGCCGGCATCTATTATGCAGCCGGTTCGCTGAAAGCGCGGCTATGCGTTTCTGGCAAACCGGCGCTCTATGCCTATTGTCAGGACCATGGCATCGGCCATGAGCGCACCGGAAAGCTGATTGTCGCGGCGCGGGAGGAGGACCTGCCCGGCCTTGCGTCCATCCGGGAACACGCCATTGCCAATGGTGTCGATGACATCAGTGCCATTTCGGCGAAAGAGGCTATGGCACTGGAGCCAGAGCTGTTCTGTGTCGGGGCTCTCTCCTCACCCTCTACCGGCATTGTAGACAGTCATGCGCTGATGCTGGCGCTGCGCGGCGACGCCGAGGATGCGGGCGCCATGATTGCTTTCAACAGCCGCGTCACATCGCTGGAGCCGGCGAATGGCCGGTTGAAAGTGTCCGTTGACGGCGTAGAACCCGCCGTTATCACCTGCAATGATTTTGTCAATGCTGCAGGCCACGGGGCCTGGGATATTGCCCGATCAGTTCCCGGCCTGTCGCCAGCTTCGATCCCTCCGCATCTGCTTTCGAAAGGCAATTATTATGCCCTGTCCGGTCACGCCACACCGTTCCGCCAACTGATCTATCCCATGCCGGGCGACGGCTCGCTGGGTATTCACTTCACCCGTGATCTCGCCGGTCAGGCGCGTTTCGGCCCCGATGTCGAGTGGATGGAAGGCGAGGAACTCGATTACAGTGTAGCAACCGGCAAGGAAAAACTCTTCGAAGACGACATACGCAGCTACTGGCCGAACCTGCCTGCCAATGCACTTGTGCCCTCCTATTGCGGCATCCGGCCAAAAATGATCGGCACCGGCATGGCACCGGCGGATTTTGTCATCCAGTCTCCGCGTGACAACGGTATTGACGGGCTGACGCAGCTCTTTGGCATGGAATCGCCCGGCCTGACGTCCTGTCTTTCCATAGGGGATTACGTGGCTGAGATCGTTGCCTCCGGTCGGTAAACAACCGGGATCAGGCCATAACAAACCGCCTTATAAAATTGATGAAAACTTGAATTGCCGGCCATTATGGCATACCGCACACACCAGCATCGCCAGTCCGCCTGGTGCATTGAAAAAGACGTTTGGACCAATGGAGTAAATTCTTGTCACAGAGCAAATCCGTAAAGGTCGGCCCCGTCACCTTTTCCAACGATCATCCATTCGTGCTGATTGCTGGTCCCTGCCAGATTGAAAGCCGTGAACACGCCATGGACATCGCCGCAGAACTGGTGTCGATAACACAGGATCTGGGCATTCCGCTGGTTTACAAATCGTCCTATGACAAGGCCAATCGTTCCTCGGTTTCCGGCCAGCGCGGTGTCGGTATCGACAATGGTCTGGCAATCCTTGCCGAAGTGCGCGAGAAATTCGGCTGCCCGGTGATTACCGACATTCATGAACGGCAACAGGCAGCGCACGCCGCCGAAGCCGTGGATATTCTGCAAATTCCAGCCTATCTGTGCCGCCAGACAGATCTGCTTCTGGCTGCAGGGGAGACTGGAAAGGCAATCAATGTGAAGAAGGGCCAGTTTCTGGCCCCCTGGGACATGGCCAATGTCGCCGAGAAAATAGCCGCCACCGGCAACAGCAATATTCTGCTTTGCGAACGTGGCACGACCTTCGGCTACAATACGCTGGTCACAGACTTTCGCGGTCTGCCGAAGATGGCCGAGACCGGCTATCCGATTGTCTTTGATGCAACCCATTCGGTGCAACAGCCGGGTGGCCAGGGCGCATCGTCGGGCGGGCAACGCGAATACGCACCGGTCCTGGCAAGGGCGGCCCTGGCGGTCGGCTGCGCCTCGGTCTTTATCGAGACCCACGACAATCCCGACGCCGCGCCGTCCGACGGACCAAACATGATCCCGATCGACCAGATGAAAGCGATGCTGGCCCGGCTCAAGGCATTTGATGATCTCGCCAAACAACAGGTTTTGTAAATGTCACCGGAAAGAAATCTGCGCACCGAAATCCTGAAAGCTGCCCGTACATCCAGGGACGGTATTGATACGGTGCTGGGCGAACTGGATGGTGCGCTGGGCGATGCCATTATCGAAGCTGTCGGCATTATCGCCCAGATGCGTGGACGGGTCATCGTCACCGGTGTTGGCAAAAGCGGCCATGTCGGCGCCAAGACAGCAGCCACCCTGGCGTCCACCGGCACGCCGGCATTGTTTGTTCATGCAACGGAAGCAAGCCATGGGGATCTGGGCATGATCACGCCCGATGATTGTGTTGTCGCCATATCCTGGTCCGGCGAAACCAAGGAATTGTCAGATGTCGTTTATCACGCCAGACGCAGCGATATTCCGCTGATTGCCGTGACCGCACAATCACAAAGCACGCTGGCACGCAGCGCCACGGTGGCGCTTGTCCTGCCGATGGTTGAAGAGGCCTGCCCTTTGGGGCTGGCTCCGACCACCTCGACGCTGATGCAGATGATGGTCTGCGACACGCTGGCAATCGGCCTGCTGGTCCGGCGGGGTTTTTCGGAGCGTGATTTCAGGCATTTTCACCCCGGTGGCTCTCTCGGTGCCAGTCTGACGCTGGTCCGCGACGCCATGCATTCGGGCGATGCTTTGCCTCTGGTCAAGGCCGGCACCCTTTTGATGGACGCCATCAAGACGATTTCCGACAAGGGTTTTGGTCTGGTTGTGGTCACTGATGACAACGGACATCTGCGCGGGGTCATCACCGATGGTGACCTGCGGCGCAACGCGCATGTGGATACAAGCACGGCCATTGTCGATGACATCATGACTGTTGGCGGTCTGACCGTAGAGCCGGACATGCTGTTGGCATCGGCTTTGAAGATGGTTCAGGACAACAGGGTCGGTGCTCTGGTTGTGGAAGATGCGGGAACAGCAGTGGGTGTCATTCATGTCCTCGACATGCTGCGCATAGGGGCTGCATAAAAGGCGGATGGAAACCCACCCGCCTTTTTCAACATAAAGGATTTTTGATAATCAGCCGCGCAGTTTGCGCAATACGGCCCATAGAGCCGGAACCAGTGTCGAGGCCAGCGCCACTTTGATCAGGTCGCCCGCGATAAAGGGCACCACACCGAACTGCCAGGACTTCTCAGCGCCGATCAGCGTTGCAAGCCAGGCAAACCCCAGCGCCATCATCAAGACTTCGGCGGTCAAAACAGCAGCGAACATCTTGCCGACACTGCGATCCCAACCGCGATCCGCAGCCCAGCCGACAATCGCTGCAGCCACCACAAAACCAGCCAGATATCCGCCGGTCGAGCCCATCATATAGGCAATGCCGAGGCCTTTTTCAGGCGTACCCTGAAACACCGGCAGTCCCATCATGCCTTCAGCCATGTAAAGAAGCAGGGTCGCCACGCCAAGGCGCATGCCGAATGTTGCGGCAATGGCAAAAACAGCCAGAGTCTGCAGCGACAGGTCAACGGGCCCGAGGAATACCTTCGTCTTGGCCGAAAGGGTCAGCAACAATGTGCCGCCGACGGCCAGCAATGCATACCAGGCAAAGCGAAGCAGCGGTTTGTCAGAAGCCAGGTTCTCCGCCAAGGAACGGGTGGGAGCAATCATTGTCATCACATCTCTCCAGAAAAATCATCTGCTTGCCTGATGCCGCCAATGACACAGGCTTCAAGCTGGTATATTAACTTTGCCTAGCGGCTGCAAGTAGACTGGCACTTGATCCCCGGACAAACAGACTGAGTTTCCTCACCCATGGCACACCCCAAGTTCTCGACCGAATTCACGCCAGCCCATGGGGAAGCAATTTCCGTCGGCCCCGATATCCAGCGCATTACCGCGCCCAATAGCGGGCCGCTGACATTTCACGGGACCAACAGCTACATTATCGGCAAAGATTCGGTGGCGGTGATTGACCCCGGCCCTGCCATTGAGAGCCATTACGCCGCTTTGCTTGCAGCGCTCAGGGGTCGCACTGTTTCCCATATCATGGTCAGCCATACCCACAAGGACCACTCGCCGCTGGCACGCCGACTGGCCGATGAGACCGGCGCACCGATTGTGGCCGAAGGCAGGCACCGCGCAGCAAGACCGCTGTTTGTTGGTGAGGTCAATCCGCTGGAAGAAAGTTCGGATATGGATTTCCAGCCGGATATCGAGGCCGGCGATGGGCAGTTGATCGACGGCGATGGCTGGGCCTTGCGGGTGCTGCACACGCCGGGACATACCGCCAATCACGCATCCTTTGCGCTGGAGAACGAGGGAATCGTCTTTTCAGCCGATCACGTCATGGCCTGGGCAACATCCATTGTGGCGCCCCCAGACGGCTCGATGTCGGACTATATGGAATCGCTGGACAAAATGCTCGAACGCGATGACCAATATTATCTGCCCGGCCATGGCGGAGCGGTCGAGGAGCCGGACCGGTTTGTCCGTGCACTGCGCACCCACAGAAAAATGCGCGAAGCAGCGGTGCTGGAGCGCCTGTCCAAGGGCGATCGCACGATTGCCGATATGGTCACGGTGATTTACCGGGACACCGATGTGCGCCTGCACGGTGCCGCAGCCCTGTCCCTGTTGGCGCATCTGGAGGATATGGTTTCTCGCGGCATCGTGGAAACCGAGGATGCTCCATCCATCAATGGCGCGTTTTTTCTCAAATAATTCAGCGAACGGAAAGGCCCACCAGTTCTGCGTCGAGTGCAGTGAGAAAATCCGAAATAATCTGGGCATTGGCACCAAAATCATGGGGCCCGAAACGGGATACGGACCGCATGTCGACAAAGGTTGTTTCGGCTTCTTCGCTGAGGCGAATGCTGACGTCTGAGAGTGTTCCCAGCATCGGTGCCCGCGCCACACCCTGCAAGACGATCTGCGCGGGAACCGGGATCACCGGCTCGGGGAAATCCATTTCACCGTCCGAAGTCTCATCAGGCTGCGCAATGGGTTGATCGTTTTCCTCATCATCATCGGGTGCAGCCGCATCCGGCACAGAGGTTTCATCCGATGACAAGGGTTCCTGATCGATTGCAGCCGATTCGGGATTGTCCGGTTCGGGCATTTTGCTGGCAATGATACGGATACCCCTGTTGGCGGCGACAAGATTGACCGCGTCAAATACACGGTCCAAAGCGCCCTCGTAACGCCGACCGGTTATCTGAGGATAGGCTTCCATCTGGCCCGCATAGGGTGCAGCTGCTTCCAGGTTCAAAGCCGATAGCCAGTTGGCTTCGTGGGTGATGGGCTCAATGAAGGCAGGAACATCCGTTGTATCGGTTGAAATATCGTACAGTTGCGGCAGGCTGTAGGCACGCCAGGCGACGCCACTGGCAGGAACCAGAACACAGATTGCCAGCAGCACGGCCTTTGCCGACGCCCGGCCGCCCTTGGCTCCGACCATCCACAACTGGAGGATCCCGTAACAGGCCAGCAGAAAGGCCAGCAGCGCCAAAGCTGTGGCGATAAGGAACAGCGCCAGAAATGTTTCCGACTCCATGATTGCAAACCAATGCAGGCCTGCTGAAATAACAAACAGCACGAAGGCAAACAGAGCAAAACGAAACGACCAGAATGCGGCATGGGAGACGGGGCGATCATAGTGAATTTTCATGTGGTTTGGCCTGTTGGCAGATGGATAGAGGTTTAACCCAAGTGCCGGCTTATCGGAATAGGCTGATGGCAAGGTTTTGCATACAGCCGCGTTGTTGCGTGGCGCGGCAATTTGCTGACAAAAAAGGCGTTTGCATTGCTTCCTCCCTGTCGACAGCCAGAGGCCTGCCGCGATACGATGGCGCAAATCAAGACAGGATATTGACCATGAATATGAAACCGCCGCTGAGCAATGTGCAACAACGTGACATTGATGCCATTCTGCATCCCTATACGCCCCTGCACAAATTGTCAGAGACCGGTGCAATGGTGGTCGAAAGAGGCCAGGGTGTTTTCATCTATGATACGCAGGGCAAGGAATATATCGAGGGCATGTCCGGCCTGTGGTGCGCCGGTCTTGGCTTCGGTGACCAGGAGCTGATCGACGCGGCAACACAGCAATTGCAGACCCTGCCCTTCTACCATCTGTTTGGCGCCAAGGGCACGGAACCGGCCATCGAACTTGCGGAAAAGCTCAAGGAACTGGCACCCGTCCCCATTTCCAAGGTGTTCTTCACCTCTTCGGGATCGGAGGCCAATGACACCCAGGTCAAACTGGCCTGGTATTACAACAATGCCCGCGGCAAGCCGAAGAAGAAAAAGATCATTTCGCGCATCAAGGCCTATCACGGGGTCACCATCATGACCGGTTCGCTGACCGGCCTTCCGAACAATCACCGGGGCTTTGATTTGCCGGTTGACCGTGTTCTGCATGCCGATTGCCCCCACTATTATCGCTACGGGCATGAGGGTGAGACGGAAGCGGCATTCACCGCCCGGATGGCAAAATCCCTGCGCGATCTCATTGAACGTGAAGACCCCGATACCATCGCGGCGATGATTGCCGAACCGGTCATGGGCGCTGGCGGTGTCATCCCACCCTCGGCAGGCTATTTTCAGGCAATCCAGCCGATCCTCGATGAATATGACATCATGCTGATTGATGATGAGGTCATCAACGGATTTTGCCGAACCGGCAATTGGTGGGGGTGCCAGACCCACAATATGGTGCCCAGAACCATATCGGCGGCCAAACAGATGACCGCCGCCTATGCGCCGCTGGGTGCGGTCATGGTTCCTGACGACATCTATCAGGCCTATACGGATCTTTCGGCTGAAATCGGCACCTTCGGCCATGGCTTTACCTATGGTGGGCATCCGCTTGGCTGCGCCCTTGGTGTCAAAGCCATCGAGATTTACCAGAAACGCGACATTCTGGGCCGGGTGCGCGGATTGATACCGCTGTTTGAAAAACGCGCGCAGGCTCTGGCAGAGCATCCGCTGGTTGGCGAAGTGCGCACATCCGGACTGATGGGCGGGATCGAACTGGTTGCCCACAAGGCCAGCAAACGGTCGTTCCTGCCGTCACTCGGCATTGCCGCCAAGACCGCTGCCTATCTGGAAAAGCGCGGGGCCATCTTGCGGGCCATCGGCGATACAATCGCCATCTGCCCGCCGATGATCATCAGCGAGGATGAACTCAATGCCCTGTTCGACAGGCTTGAAGACGCACTGGACGATACAGAGTATTACGTCACGCAAAACCAGTGCCGAGCAGAAGCCTCTGCCGGCTAGAGTTTCCGTCGGCTAGAGTTTCTGGCGGCTAAAGTTTCTGGCGGAACCTATTTCGAAACGCTGTTGATCGCTTCCAGCGCTGCCTGTGCCGCCGCCAATTTGGCAATGGGCACGCGGAAGGGTGAGCAGGACACATAGTCCAGCCCGATCATCTCGCAGAAGTGAATCGATTGCGGATCACCACCATGCTCTCCGCAGATGCCGAGCTTGATGTCAGGGCGGGTCGCCCTGCCCTTGTCTGTCGCCATGCGGATCAACTCGCCAACTCCGTCAATATCGATGGTGACAAAGGGGTCCCGGTCAATGATGCCTTTCTGCTGATAGGTCGTCAGAAATGCCGAGGCGTCATCGCGGGAAATACCATAGGTTGTCTGGGTCAGATCATTGGTTCCGAAAGAAAAGAACTCGGCGTCTTCGGCAATGCGGTGGGCGCGGATGACGGCCCGGGGCAATTCGATCATTGTGCCGACCAGATAGTCCACCGTCTGCCCCGCCTCTTCCATCACTTCGCGCGCCACGGCGTCAATGCGCGCCTTGACGAAGCGCAGTTCCTCGCTCAGGCCAACCAGTGGCACCATGATTTCCGGAACCACCAGTTCACCGCTGTTTTTACCTGCCTCAAGGGCTGCCTCGAAGATCGCACGGGCCTGCATTTCTGCAATCTCGGGATAGGAGACCGCCAATCGGCAGCCACGATGACCAAGCATCGGGTTGAATTCATGCAAGGCCTCTGTTCGCTCGCGCAATTGTTCAGCGGGCACCCCCATGGCAGCAGCAACTTCGATGATTTCCGCATCTGTCTTTGGCAGGAACTCGTGCAGAGGCGGGTCAAGCAGCCGGATTGTCACCGGCAAGCCGCGCATGATTTCAAAAAGCTCGACAAAATCTGATCGCTGCATCGGCAGCAATTTTGCCAGAGCGGCACGACGACCGATTTCATTGTCAGCCAGGATCATTTCCCGCATGGCTGTAATGCGATCTCCCTCAAAGAACATGTGTTCCGTACGGCACAGGCCGATCCCTTCAGCACCGAAGGAACGCGCAGCTCGCGCATCGGCAGGTGTCTCGGCATTGGTGCGTATCCGCATGCGCCGTGTTTCATCGGCCCATTCCATAATCATGCCAAAGTCACCGGAGAGTTCGGGCTGCAGCATGGCCACGGCACCCCGGAGGACCTGACCGGTCGAACCGTCAACCGTGATGACATCACCGGCTTTCAGGCGACCACCGACAGTCATCAACACCTGATTGCGCGTATCAACACGCAAACTGCCGGCCCCTGATACACAAGGTGTTCCCATGCCGCGCGCCACCACGGCTGCGTGGCTTGTCATGCCGCCGCGTGTGGTCAAGATACCGTCGGCTGCATGCATGCCGTGAATGTCTTCCGGGCTGGTTTCCATACGCACCAGAATGGACTTGCGGCCGGCCTCGGCCAGGGCAACGGCTTCTTCCGAGGTAAACACGATCTCGCCCGTGGCTGCGCCCGGTGAGGCGGGAAGCCCCCGGCCAATGATGTCGCGTTCCGCGTGCGGATCGATGGTCGGGTGCAACAATTGGTCAAGCGATGCCGGATCAATGCGCATCACCGCCTCCTGTTTGGTAATCAAACCGCTCTGAGCCATCTCCACCGCAATTTTCAGAGCCGCTTTTGCCGTTCGCTTGCCCGCACGGGTCTGCAACATCCACAATTTGCCTTGCTCGATGGTGAATTCCAGATCCTGCATATCGCTGTAGTGCCCCTCGAGGCGCTGACATATTGTGTTGAAGTCGGCAAAAGCTTCCGGCATCAGCTTTTCCAGCGATGGCTTGTCGGAACCTGCCTCTATGCGTGCATCTTCGGTAATATTCTGCGGGGTGCGAATGCCGGCAACAACGTCTTCACCCTGGGCATTGACGAGAAATTCTCCGTAGAGCTTGTTTTCACCGGTGGAGGGGTTTCGGGTAAAGGCAACGCCGGTTGCCGATGTATCGCCCAAATTGCCAAAGACCATGGCCTGGACATTGACGGCGGTGCCCCATTTGGCCGGAATATTGTGCAATTGCCGATAGGTAATGGCGCGCGGGTTCATCCAGCTGGAAAAAACAGCACCGATCGCTCCCCACAGCTGTTGATCGCAATCCTGTGGGAAAGGTTCTTCCAGTTCCTCAAGCAACGTCTGCTTGTAGCGGGCAATGACTTGCTTCCATTCGTCTGCAGTGAGATCCGTATCCAGTGCATGCCCGAACTGGGCCTTCTCATCCTCGAGAATTTCCTCGAACACATCATGGTCCAGTCCCATGACAACATTGCCGTACATCTGGATGAAACGGCGATAACTGTCATAGGCAAAACGCTCGTCACCCACCTCCCGGGCCATCACAAGGACGGATTCATCGTTCAACCCAAGATTGAGAACCGTATCCATCATCCCAGGCATGGAAGCGCGCGCCCCCGAACGTACAGACAGCAACAGGGGGCGCTGCGGATCACCGAATTTTCGGCCTGTCAGATTGGCGACATGCTCAAGTGCAGCGGCAACCTGCCCGACAAGTTCGTCGGGATAGCTGCGGCCATTGTCATAATACCAGGTGCATATTTCGGTGGTGATCGTCATGCCCGGCGGCACGGGAAGACCCAGATTGCACATTTCGGCAAGATTCGCACCTTTGCCCCCCAGCAAGTTACGATCTGTGGCATTGCCCTCGGCACTGCCATCGCCGAATGTATAAACCCATTTGGTCATCGTCGTACTCCAATCCGGATCGGTTTGGCTTCACATAGCCGATCAACAGGGCCATGCGCCATAGTGTTGAGCACCGGATTTCCTATTTTATCGATTGAAATTTAAAGTGGAACACGTCAGACAGCGTCGCGCAGCTGCTCGGCTGTTTGCAGGTCGACCGATACCAGTTGAGAAACCCCCTGCTCAGCCATGGTGACACCGAAAAGACGGTTCATCCGCGCCATGGTGATCGGATTGTGGGTGATGATGACAAACCGCGTTTCCGTTGAGGCAGCCATCTCGTCCATCAGATTGCAGAAACGCTCCACATTGTGATCGTCGAGCGGGGCATCCACCTCGTCCAGCACACAGATCGGCGCGGGATTTGTCAAAAAGACCGCGAATATCAAGGCCATGGCGGTCAACGCCTGCTCACCGCCGGACAAAAGCGTCATGGTCTGCGGTTTCTTTCCCGCTGGCCGGGCAAGAATTTCAAGGCCGGCATTGAGTGGGTCGTCTGATTCGATCAGCTGCAGTTCGGCCGTTCCACCGCCAAACAGATGGGTGAAAAGGCGCGTGAACTGCTCATTGACCACATCAAATGCCTTGAGAAGGCGTTCCCTGCCCTCCCTGTTGAGGTCCTGGATGGCCTGACGAAGCTTGCTGATCGCCTCGATGACATCTTCGCGCTCGACGATGATGGTTTCCAAACGCTCGGAAAGTTCCTTTTGCTCTTCCTCGGCGCGCAGATTGACTGCACCCAGTCTTTCTCTCTCGATTTTCAGGCGTTCGAGCTTGCGATCGACCTGTTCGGGATCGGGCAAATGATCTTCAGAGGCCAGCCCCGTCTGTTTCATGGCCTCGTGCGGCGCGCATTTCAAGGTTTCGCGGATACGGCTCTCCGTCTCCGTGCGTCGTTCCTTTGCGGCATGCAATCGCTCCTCGGCACGGCCGCGCAATTCTCTGCTCTGTGAAAGCACCTCTATGGCCTTGACTGCAGCCTGATCGAGTTGACGTTGCCGCTCCTCGGCAATGAGCAGCTTGTCAGCAGCTTCCTTTCGTTCCACTTCGGTTTTTGACAATTGGTTCATCAACTGGCGTCTCTGCTGGTCTATTTCGCCCGGCGCGTCCTCGATTTTAGCCGCTTCCACCGTCGTCTCAGCCAGCCGTTCCTTCAGTGTCGCTATGTGTGCCTGGGCATTGCCGGCCCGTTTGGTCCAGCTTTCACGTTCCTGGGCAATGGAGGCCAAGCGCCTCTGCCGCGCCTCATTCTCACGCCGCAAACCTTCAAAATTGGCACGCGTTTCCGCGAGCTTCCCACGGTCTGTTGCCACTTCGGCAGACAGGCGCTGCAACCGTTCCTGCAGAACATCCAATGCCGGTGCAGTGGTCAGCGAGGCTTCTGCCTCTCTCAATTGCGCCAGCGCTTCTTCAAGCTGTACGGCCAGTTGGTTTTGCGATTCAGCCAGGACTGCGCGCCTGCTTGCATATTGGCCTGCGGCCTTTTCCGCCGCCGCGTGGACCTCTCGCGCCAGAACCAGCGCCCGTTGCTCATCGCGCAATTGTTCGCGCATAGTGCGTTGCTGCTCGCCCTGTTGCTTGAGATTTTCCTCTGTCTTGCGCAGAACAGCTTCCGCTTCTCTCAGCACCCTGGTCGCCTCTACGGCTTCGGCTTCAAGTTCTGCCAGTCTGTTTTTCTGTGCCAGGCGCAGTGCTGCCGCCGTCGGTGCATCAGCACCAGCGGTGAAACCGTCCCAACGCCACAGGGCACCATCCCGGCTTACCAGTCTTTGACCGGGTCTGAGTTCACCGCGCCTCGCATTGCCCTCATCAATGGAGTCGACAATGCCGATCTGCGCAAGCCGACGCGCCAGTGCCTGCGGCGCTGCAACATGGGCTGCCAGCGTGTCCAATCCGGATGGCAGGCCCGGGTCTTCACCAACAGGCGTGACAATTGCCCAATGGGCCGGGGCCGCCGAATCGTCGGGCTGATCGAGATCATCACCCAGCGCCGCGCCAAGCGCCGCTTCGAAACCGCGATCAACCTTGATTTTCTCGACCACCGGCGGAAACAGGTCATTGCCGGTGCCGGCGTTGAGGATGCCGGAGATTGTCCGCGACTCCGTCTCAACACGATTGAGATTGGAACGCGCTTCCTGAACCGGCTGACGCAATGTCACCTCATTGCGCCGTTCCTCTTCAATGGCTTCTTCAAGAGCGTTGAGCCTCGCCTCAAAATCAACCACCCTGGCTTCCGCTGCCTCGACCAGTTTTTTCTTTTCGATCGGGTCGGGCAGCTCCGCAATTTTTCCGGCAATCTGCGCCAATTCCTTTCCGGCATCGGAAACCTGCCGGTCAAGACGGGCTTTTCGCTCGCCTGTATCGCGGATCGCGCGTTCAAGCTGGCTGCGCATGGCAGAGGCTTCTGCGCGTTCTGCCGTGACGGTTCCAAGCGCCGTTTCACTTTCCGTCAGTTTGGCCTGTGCCTGTTTGAATTCCGTCTCGGCGGCCACGGACTGGACATCGCTCTGGGACAGGACGGCAACCAGTTCGGCCTCTTCGGCTTCCAGTCTTTCCAGAATACCGGCATTGTCGACGACCATCTGTTCTTCGCGGGCGATATCCTCACGCAATTGCGCCAATCGCCGCTCTATCTCGGATTTTCGTTTGGCAACGCGCTCAGCCTCGTCCTCGATCTGGCTGCGGGCAATCTGCAGGCGTTGCAAAGCGGCGGCGACCTTGGCTTCACTTTCGCGCATTTCCGGTAATTTGCTGGCGGAAATGGCCTGCTGCTTTGCCGCTTCCATCTGTACCTGAGCCTGTTCGGCCACATGGCTGGTTGCCGAAGACAGCGCCGATTCCGATTCCGCCTCCGCGCTCTTGGCTTCCGTCCAACGGATATGCAGCAAAGTGGCTTCAGCCTGGCGGATATCGGCTGAGATCATCTTGAAACGGTTGGCCTGCCTCGACTGGCGCTTCAGGCTCTCGATCTGGCTTTCCAGTTCCGATGTGACATCATCGAGCCGTTCCAGATTGGTTTCGGCTGCCCGCAGGCGCAGTTCAGCTTCGTGGCGACGGGAATGAAGGCCGGAAATGCCGGCTGCCTCTTCGAGCAATTGACGCCGTGCCTGCGGCTTTGCCTGGATCAACTCGCCAATGCGGCCCTGGCCCACCATGGAGGGCGACCGCGCGCCGGTGGATGCATCGGCAAACAGCAATTGCACATCCTTGGCGCGGGCTTCCTTGCCATTGATGCGGTAGACCGAACCGGATTCACGCTCTATGCGCCGCGACACCTGCACTTCGTCGTCATTATTGAAAGCGGCCGGCGCCGAGCGATCTTCATTGTCGAGATAAAGGCCGACTTCCGCCGTATTGCGGGCCGGGCGATTGCCTGAACCGGAAAATATCACGTCATCCATGCCCGAGGCACGCATGTTCTTGTAGGAATTTTCCCCCATAACCCAACGCATGGCTTCCACCAGGTTGGATTTTCCGCAGCCATTAGGCCCGACCACGCCGGTCAGACCACGCTCGATGACAAATTCGGTGGGCTCCACAAATGATTTGAAGCCCATCAGGCGCAATTTGGTGAACTTCATGAGCGCACACCAAATGGCGCGGGAGGCAGACGCAGAGATGCATGGCGGCGGGTCAGAACGCGGCGCGTTCCAACCACCCCGCCACAGGTGTCTGTTTCAAAGCAGACTATCAATGAGTGCCGACATCTGTTCAACAGACATGTTCCCAGAATACCGCTTGCCGTTAATCAGAAATGTCGGTGTGGAAGACACTCCGAATTCCTCAGCACCTTTGGTTCTGACAGCATTCACATCATCCACAAGTTTCTGGTTCGTCAAGCATGCTTCGAAGGACTCTTGTGTAAAACCGGCAAGTTTTGAAATATCAAACAATGCCGTGCGCGCGTCTTCTGCTCTTGCCCAGTTGCTTTGCTGCTGCATCAATACTTCAACCATTGGGAAGAACCGGTCGTTGGGTGCACAGCGTGCCAGCATGATCGCTCCCGTTGCGCGCGGATCAAAAGGGAATTCACGCACGATAAACTGAACCTTGCCCGTATCCGCATAATCCTTGATGATCTGCTTGAACGTATTGTTGTGGAAATTGGCACAATGCGGACAGGTCATCGACATATATTCAACGATCTTGACCGGTGCGTCCGCATCACCCAGGAACATTTCTTCCATCGGACCCGGCTTGAGCACTTCAGCCATGTCCACATCACCATCTGATTTTGGCAGATCAACGGCCTTGGTCGCCGAGGTGATGGCTTCCCTGTCCACAGATGCAGTCATACCCGCATCGGTTTTCACGTCCTCAGAGGCTGCATTTGCCACATCGGTCTGGTCGGTCATGGAAGTGGTGTTTTTGGAATCAGGCTGTTTGCCGGCTTCCTCTGCGCTATCGTTGCAGGCTGACAAGACCAGTGTCAGGGCTGCGACAGCGGCCAGTTTGGGAAATACAGGAAATAGAACTTTAGGCGACATGAGCATTCGAATGACCTTTCTCGACATCCAATCAGGACGGAACAGCAATTATGGGTGTGTTACAGGCTCAATTAGGGCAGAACAACCATTTTGCCATCCTGATGGTCACAACAACGTTATTTCGAGCTCTGCTGCTTGTCGATCACGGCCTTTCCCAGCCGTGCCAGCGCATCGCGAAGGTTCTGGTTTTCAATGCCGGACATCATGTTTTCGAGTTGCTTCTGGCGTTCCGGCGAAAGCGCACGGAGCGGTTTGGGCGCGCGCGCCGTGTTTGATACCGGTTTTTGAACAATCTTGATGCGGTCGACAGCATGAAAGCCGAATATGCTGTTCAGCCTCTGCACCAATTGATCCTGCGTATGGGCAAGAAACAGTGCCCGTGCCCCTTCACAGGCAATCGTCAATGTCCCGGGAACAAAGGCGTCACTTTGACTTGCCCGCCGTGGCCATTTGATTTTCTCGGGCCGGGTGCAATCGGCAAATTCGCTCCCCACGATTTCATCCCACATGCCCAGCAACATCGAGTTGATGCCTGCCCGTTTGGCCAATACCGGATCAAGAACGCCATTGGCGATCTCGCTTATCTGGATTACGTCTTTATAACCGGCCATAAAATGCGGGTGCCCTGTGGATTACGCCTGAGAAGTGAATTACGCCTGAAAAACAACACACCATCTTGCCATGAGTTGAACATAGCTTACAACTCGGTGCTGCCAACTGCAATGTCAACACATGCTCACGACGACAGGAACGCCGCCATCACTCCAGCGTTGCTCGCCTGGTACGACCAAAGCCACAGGGAATTCCCATGGCGCATAGCGCCGGGACGTGGCCTGAAGGGCGTTCGTCCGAACCCCTATCATGTCTGGCTCTCCGAAATCATGCTGCAGCAGACCACCGTGCAGGCGGTCAGGCCCTATTTTCTGTCCTTTGTTGAACGCTGGCCGGATGTCACGGCACTGGCTGACGCTGATGATGAGGACATCATGAAGGCCTGGGCCGGACTTGGTTATTACTCTCGGGCACGAAACCTGAAAAAATGCGCTGAATCCATCGCCCGGCAATACAATGGACAGTTCCCGGACAGTGAAGACGCACTCAAGAGCCTGCCGGGGATCGGCGATTACACCGCTGCAGCCATTTGCGCCATTGCTTTCAACAGACACGCCAGCGTCGTTGATGGCAATATCGAACGGGTGATTGCCCGGCTGAAAAAATTGACCACGCCCCTGCCCGCAGCAAAACCGCAGATCAAAGAGGAAATGTCACGCCTGACCCCGATCGACCGACCTGGAGATTTTGCCCAGGCCATGATGGATCTGGGGGCGACGATCTGCACCCCAAAACGACCGGCCTGTTCCCGCTGTCCGATCAGCGTGCATTGCCTTGTTTCGGGCAGCCCCGAAGTTGAACGTTTTCCATTCAAGGCACCCAAAAAACAACGGCCGGTGCGCCGCGGCGCCGCCTTTGTTGCCGTCGCTCCGGACGGCGCAGTGCTGGTGCGCAGGCGGATCCCGACCGGCCTGCTCGGCGGTATGACGGAAGTGCCGACCAGCAAATGGACAGCCGGCCAGGACGGTGCACTGGGCGTAGAGGCCGCACCCTTTGCCGACAATTGGCGCATGGCGGGAACAATCAAACATATCTTTACGCATTTTGAGTTGCGGCTTGATGTCTATCGCGCCGATCTGGCAATAAAGACCAATGTGGAAGAGGGTTGGTGGTCTGCAGAAGCTGATCTGATGCAGGAAGCGCTGCCAACTGTCATGAAAAAGGCGATTGCCATCGCTTTGAAACCGGTTTGACCCATTTCAGGAAAGAGCACTGCTGATGCAAAACACCATCAAACACGTCGTTTTCGATATCGGGCGCGTGCTGATTCACTACGATCCGCATATTCCCTTTCGCAGAATCCTGCCTGATGACGCCGAACGCAATTGGTTTCTTGACAATGTCTGCACCCATGAATGGAATCTTGAACAGGACCGTGGCCGACCGTGGTCGGAAGCAGAAGACCTGCTGATTGCGCAATATCCGCAACAGGAGGCCAACATAAGGGCCTTTCGCGCCCATTGGCCCGAGATGACACCCCATGCCTATGAAGACAGCGTTGCACTCATGCGCAACCTGATCGCCGAGGGATACGATGTCACCCTGCTGACCAATTTTGCATCAGACACATTGGCCAATGCACGCCAGCGCTTCCCCTTCCTCAATGAAACAAGGGGAATTACCGTTTCAGGCGACATTCAATTGCTCAAGCCTGACAGGGAAATTTACGAGACACACAGCGCCCAATTCGAGCTCGAACCGGCATCCACACTGTTTATCGATGACAGCCCGCCCAATGTCGCCGGTGCAAAGGCAGCCGGATGGAACGCCGTTCTGTTCACCGACGCCGACACGCTGAAGCGCGACCTCAAGCGTTTTGGTTTGCCCGCCTGAGGTCGTCGATCAGATTGCCTGTTCAAACGCCGGTCTTGGCCATTTCCTGACGGACAATCGCACGCAACGCATCGATCGGAAGCAGTTTGTCGGCTTCCTCATAGTGCCAGAATGTCCAGCCGTTACAGGCATCCAGTCCCTGAAGCAGAGCGCCCAACCGGTGAATGGACCCCGAGTGTTCGCCACTGGAAAGCGTGCCGTCCGCCCGCACGATGGCGCTATGGCGGCGCTTTGAACAATGCAGCCGCGTGCCGGGCTTCATCAGGCCGGTATCGAGCAGAACATTGAATGCGACCCGCGGCTCAGCCTTCTTTCCGGTCATGACGGTCAATTCCACCGCGCCAAGCGTTGTCACCTCGGCAATGCGCCGGGTTGCAACATCGATGTAGTCCTGCTCACGTTCGATGCCGACAAAATTGCGTCCCAGACGTTTGGCCACGGCCCCTGTGGTGCCCGAACCGAAAAACGGATCGAGCACAACATCGCCGGGTTTTGTGGAAGACATCAACACCCGCGCCAGCAGTGCTTCAGGTTTTTGCGTGGGATGGGCCTTTTTGCCGTCCTCGCCCTTCATGCGTTCGCCGCCACTGCAGATCGGAAACAGCCAGTCGGAGCGCATCTGCACATCTTCATTGGCAGCCTTCATCGATTCATAATTGAATGTATAGCCTTTGGCATCGGCACTCTGGCTCGCCCAGATCATGGTTTCATGGGCATTCTGGAACCTTCGGCCACGAAAGTTCGGCATCGGATTTGTCTTGCGCCAGATGACGTCATTGAGGATCCAGAAATTGAGATCCTGCAGAACCGTGCCGACCCGGAAAATATTATGATAGGAGCCGATGACCCATATGGTCCCGCTGGGCTTGAGAACCCGGCGGCAGGCCAGCAGCCAGGCGCGGGTGAATGCATCATAGGCCTGAAAGGATTCAAACTGGTCCCAGGCATTGTCCACGGCATCCACTTTTGAATGATCCGGACGCAGCAGATCGCCGCCGAGTTGCAGATTGTAGGGCGGATCAGCAAAGATCACATCAACCGAATTTTCCGGCAATGCCTCAAGTGCTGCAACGCAGTCGCCCTTGATGATTGTATTGAGATAGGAAGGTGCAGGCGAAGGGGCCTGCTTGAAATCGGCAAGGGAAAGAACTGACATGTGACACCCGAATACGCTACTCTGAGAAACTCGGGCTATGGTTACTCAATATGGTTATCAAATTGACAACGAAATAAATAAACCGTGCTCGCAATGCCACGAAGGACCAGCTTCACCATTGTGCCCATTGTGCCAAGCCTGACCATGGTGTACTTGCGCGGTCAATCTCCACCCTCCGAACCAGGACACGACAATGACAGGCTTTGACCTCATCATTTTTGATTGCGACGGCGTGCTCGTCGATTCAGAAATCATCGCAGCCCAGCTTGAGGCGAAGTTGCTGACCGACGCCGGTTTTCCGATTGATGCCACCGAGATGGTCGAGCGCTATGCCGGTATGGACTGGAAAAGCATTTTGCTGGCGGTTGAAAAGGAAGCCAGCATACCCCTGCAGGCCAGCCTTCTGGAACGCTCCGAACAATTGCTGGATGAAAAGCTGGCAAAGAGCGTCAAGGCTATCCCCGGCGTCCCGCAGGCGATCAGCCGCCTGCCCTACAAACGCTGCATCTGCTCCAACTCATCGTCGCGTAGACTGGATTCCATGTTGAAGCGAACGGGTTACATCAATTTGTTTGCACCGCATATTTTCTCTGCCGTAGAGGTCGCAGACAAGCGAACCAAGCCAGCCCCGGATGTGTTTCTCCATGCGGCAGAACAAATGCAAGCCGATGTCGGAAAAACGATCGTCATTGAGGATTCCGTGCACGGAATCGCCGGCGCAAAAGCTGCGGGCATGCGGGTGATCGGATTTACCGGTGCATCGCACAGCTACCCATCTCACGCAGACCACCTGACGCAAGCCGGTGCCGAGACCGTCATCAATCGCATGATGGATCTGCCGGCAGTCGTTGAAGCCCTGTCAGGCTGGAGTGCGGATCTCTAGAAAGCCCGCACCTGAAAGACAGTCCGAATGATTCGGGTGGCTGTTCCAGAGACTAACGTTTTTTGGAGGGGCCTTCATCAAAACCGACAAACACACGCACCGTTCTTGATGCGGCAATCGGTATCGTGACATCGGGCTTGCTGAACAGGAACTGTGTTGTCGGCGTCCCCTCAGGCAAATTTGTCTGATAGGGGGTCAGTTCGGAATAGAGTACCGAGTTAGACCCCTTTTCCACAACGGCAACACGGATCGGCAATTGGATCGGACCGGATTTTCCGGCCGGGCCGGCCGCAGCACGTCCGGCCACGACAAGATTGATTGTCATCTGGTCGCCGGTAATGCTGCACTGGCGCGTCGTATCGGCAATTGCTGCCTGGTAAAGCACCTTGGTCGGATCATCTTCACCGCCGCGGGCATATTTTCTGAAATAGGCCGTGCCCTCGCGCAGTTCCACCTTCGGGCAAACACCTTGCACAACCCGGGAACCCGTTTGAGGATCCACTCCGCCACCAGTCTTGTTGCTGACTTGTTGATTGCCAAGTTTAAGGGCGCCCCCGCCTGACGAATTACATCCGGCGATCAGAGACGCCAACAACAGGAGTGAACCTGCTCGAACCAAATTTACCGACACAATACCCAGCCCTTCTCGAAAACAAATGTCCAGACGGAGTAATACCCAAGCTGGACGATTTTGTGGTAGCTCAATTTCTGCTCTTTAACGAGTCTTTTCGATGTTCTATACCAGCGCAACATTTCACCACAATAGCCTGCGCGCATTCGCGACATTCGCCGACAGGAACAGGAACGAACCTTTGCAATATGTTTCCACAAGGGGTGAAGCTGCAACTCTCGGCTTCAGTGATGCACTCTTGACCGGATTGGCCCGCGATGGCGGCCTTTACGTTCCCGCCCAATGGCCGCAATTTTCCAAAAAGGATATTCGGGCCCTGCGCGGAAAATCCTATCAGGACATTGCCTACACGTTGTTGTTGCCGTTTGTCGAAGGCGACATCGAGGCCGAGGATTTCCGAAAAATGGTCGATGAGGCCTATGGCAGCTTTCGCCATCCGGCCGTTGCCCCATTGGTTCAGACGGGGGAAAACAGCTTCATTCTCGAATTGTTCCACGGTCCGACCCTTGCCTTCAAGGATGTTGCCATGCAGTTGCTTTCGCGATTGATGGATCATGTCCTGCGCCAACGAGGCCAACGCGCGACCATTGTCGGTGCAACGTCGGGAGATACCGGTGGCGCAGCAATCGAGGCCTTTGCAGGTCTCGACAATGCGGATATTTTCATTCTTTTTCCCCATCAATTGGTGTCGCCTGTTCAACAGCGACAAATGACCACATCGGGCGCTCCAAATGTCCACGCACTTTCGGTCACCGGAAATTTTGATGACTGCCAGAATTTGGTCAAGGCAATGTTCAACGACGCGGCCTTTCGCGACCGGGTCAATCTGTCAGGTGTCAATTCAATCAATTGGGCCCGTATCATGGCCCAGATCGTCTATTATTTCACCAGTGCGCTCTCCCTCGGCGCCCCGGACCGGAAGGTATCCTTCACCGTTCCAACCGGGAATTTCGGCGATATATTTGCAGGCTATTGCGCCATGCAAATGGGATTGCCGATTGCAAAACTCGTCATCGCAACCAATGAAAACGACATATTGGCCAGAACCTTGCGGACCGGGCGTTATGAAATGCGCGCTGTGACGGCAACCACGTCACCTTCGATGGATATCCAGATATCATCGAATTTCGAAAGGTTGCTGTTTGAGTGCCATGATCGGGATGCGTCACAAATCCGGCAATACATGTCCGGATTGAAGCAGTCGGGTGCATTTACCATCGACCCGCAAGCCTTGAAGGCAATGCGCAAGATTTTTTCTGCGGGCAAGGCAACACGCAAGCAAACGGACGCAACGATTGCTGAAATGCATCAGCGGGCCGGTTACCTGCTGGATCCGCATACGGCTGTGGGCGTGCACGTGTCCAAACGTTTTGAAAAGCCCAATGCGCCGATGATAACCCTGGCGACAGCCCACCCGGCAAAATTCCCCGATGCGGTTAAATCAGCCAGCGGTATTGACCCCGCTCTCCCATCGTGGCTCTCTGATCTGATGGTTCGGGAGGAGAGATTTGACAAATTGCAGCCTGATCTCGACGTGATCGAGACCTACATCGCCCGAAATGCAGGTGCTGCCAAGTTAACACGGAACAAAATATGAATGTTGAGTGTACACGTTTACCCAGTGGGTTGACCGTCGTTACCGAAAGAATGCCCCATCTGGAGAGTGTTGCTCTGGGCGTGTGGATCAAATCCGGTTCCCGCGACGAAACCGCAAGTGAACATGGCATCGCCCATCTACTGGAGCATATGGCTTTCAAGGGCACGTCACGTCGATCGGCACGGCAGATTGCCGAGGAAATCGAAAATGTCGGCGGAGAAGTCAATGCCGCGACGTCGACGGAAACAACATCCTATTATGCGCGAGTCCTGAAGGACGATGTGCCGCTGGCCATCGATATTCTGGCCGATATTCTGAACAATTCCTTGCTGGATGAAACCGAACTTCATCGTGAAAAGCACGTCATCCTGCAGGAAATCGGCGCGGCCATGGACACGCCTGACGATGTGGTTTTTGATAAGTTTTCCTCCGCTGCCTATCATGATCAGCCCATTGGCAGGTCGATTCTCGGCACACCTGAATCCGTGCAGTCCTTCACACCTCAACAGATTCGCGACTACCTCAATCGCAACTACACCGCCGACAAGATGATCGTCGTCGCGGCCGGCGCTGTGGATCACGATGTGATCGTGCGACAGGTTGAAGAACAATTTGCCGGCGTCCCGGCAACCTATAGCGGCGACATCAAGTCTGCACCTGCTCACTACAGTGGTGGAGAATATCGCGAAAAGCGCGATCTGATGGATGTGCAATTGCTGATCGGCTTTGAAGGTCGCGCCTATCATGCCCGCGATTTCTATGCCTCCCAGATCCTGGCCAATGTGCTTGGCGGCGGCATGTCGTCACGGTTGTTTCAGGAGGTTCGCGAACACCGCGGTCTTTGTTATTCGGTCTATGCCATGCACTGGGGCTTTTCCGATTCGGGCGTTTTCGCCATCCATGCAGCAACTGGCCAGGATGATATTCCCGAACTGGTGCCGGTTATTCTGGAAGAATTGCGCAAGGTGGCCAACCACATCGATACCTCCGAGATCGACCGGGCCCGCACCCAGATCCGGGCCGGTCTGCTGATGGCGCAGGAAAGCCCGGCTGCACGCGCCAGCCAGATTGCTCGGCAAATGCTCCTCTACGGTCGCCCCATACCCAATGAAGAATTGATGGAGCGCCTGTCCAAGATAACGTCCAAACGCCTGGTTGATCTGTCGGGAAGACTGTTTTTCGACTCGCCGATCACCCTGTCCGCCGTCGGGCCCGTCAACAAGCTGATATCGCTCGGTGAACTAGAGGCCAGCCTTGCGGTCAATGGCATGCGTCAGGCAGCAACCAGTTAGGGCTCATCGTGTCACCACTTCGGCTTCTGTCGCGGCGCGAATCGGCCTTGCGCATTGATGGCGAGCAGGTCTTTCTGCGCATGCCTGTGCGGCAGGATTACAAGACATGGGCCGAAACACGTGCAGCAAGCAGCCAGTTTCTTCAGCCCTGGGAACCAATCTGGCCGGCCGATGATCTGACCAGACGGTCATTTCACCGACGGGTCTGGCGTTATGAACAGGAATATCGGGAAGGCAAGGCTTTGCCCCTGTTCCTGTTCCTGTCCGATGACAATCGGCTGGTTGGTGGACTGAATATCAGCAATATCCGCCGTGCTGCGGCACAAAGTTGCATGATTGGCTATTGGATGGCCGAAGAAAACGCCGGAAAAGGTCTCATGCTGGCTGGTCTAAGGGCCACTATTCCATATATCTTTGATGTCTTGCAGTTGCATAGAATTGAAGCGGCTTGTATTCCCGATAACAAGCGTTCTGTTCGGCTCCTTGAAAAGGCCAATTTTCAGTACGAAGGCTACCTGAGAGGCTATCTAAATATCAATGGTAAGTGGCGTGATCATCAGCTATATGCTTTGCTTGCTTCCGACCGGTTGGGAGATGGTCAAGAACAACAACAAATCAGCCCGAAACCCGGAACGTGATTAGCTTTATGTATGGTCAAAATACTCGGTTCATTCAAAAACTGCAGCCTATTCTGCTTGGTGTTTTAACGCTTGTAACGCTGCTGTTTTTCATTGCATCGGTTCAAGCCACCGAACCGGTGAGAATTTCACGGGACGATACAGCTCTTGACCTGACCGCAACGACGCAGGTTTTTCCGCAACGCGGAGATGGCTTTCAGACGTCAACCGCACCGGATGCCGATGGCATCGTGCGCCGGATCGAGATTCGCGCCAGCACGGAAGACCATGGAGGCGATTGGGCTGTTTTTTCGCTGGCCAATGTTTCCGATGAACAGCTGGACCGCCTGATTGTTGCGCCGCACTTTCGTCTGGTCGATTCAGGATTGCTGTGGCCTGATCTTGGCTCGGAACGCATTGTCTCCATTACGCCCAGCGAAGGCTTCGCACTTGATCGGGTGCCCAGTGATGAGGCCGACGTATTTCACATCACGCTCAATCCCGGGGCGATCGTAACCTTTGTTGCTGAACTGACGTCTCCGGAATTGCCGCAGCTCTATTTGTGGGAGCCGGAAGCCTACAAGGATACGGTGAACTCATTTACGCTTTACCGGGGTATCGTCCTTGGCATTGCGGGACTATTGGCGGTCTTCCTGACCATCCTGTTCGTTGTGAAAGGCACCTCCGTACTGCCCGCTACGGCCGCGCTGGCCTGGGCAGTGCTCGCATACATCTGCGTCGATTTCGGCTTTCTGTCGAAACTGGTCAGCACGACGCCAACCGATGAACGTATCTGGCGGGCCGGGACCGAGATCACCCTGGCGGCCGGTCTGGTTGTCTTTCTCTTCACCTATCTCAATTTGAACCGCTGGCACACGAACCTGAGCTTTGCCACCATGGCCTGGATTGCCGGTCTGGCGAGCCTGTCGGGCGTCGCGCTTTTTGACCCGGCCATTGCCACCGGCATTGCCCGCATATCCTTCGCGGCCACCGTGATTGCGGGCACTGGTCTGATCGCCTATCTGGGCTTCAACCGCTACGACCGGGCGATCATGCTGATCCCGACCTGGGTGCTGATTATCTGCTGGCTGTTCGGCGCCTGGCTGACGGTCACCGGCCAATTGGCCAATGATATTGTTCAACCGGCGCTCGGCGGCGGTCTGGTTCTAATCGTTCTGCTGATCGGCTTTACAGTGATGCAGCATGCCTTTGCCGGCGGTGCGCATCACAACGGTCTGTTCTCTGACCTGGAGCGCCAGTCGCTGGCTTTGACGGGGTCCGGCGATATTGTCTGGGACTGGGATGTTCCCCGCGATCGTATTGTGACGATACCTGATGTCAGCAAGCAGCTGGGTCTTTCGCCCGGCAGCCTGTTCGGCCCTGCACGCAACTGGTTGCCGCGCATCCACCCCGATGACCGCGATCGGTTCCGGGCCATTCTGGATGTCGTTCTGGAACATCGTCGCGGCCGCATCAACCATCAGTTCCGCATCCGTGCGGAAGACGGCCACTACCATTGGCTGTCATTGCGTGCCCGCCCGGTTGTCGGCTCCGACGGTGAAGTCATCCGTTGTGTGGGCACGCTGATCGACGTGACCGAGCAGAAGAGTTCCGAGGAACGCCTTTTGCATGACGCCGTGCATGACAATCTGACAGGCTTGCCCAACAGAGAGCTGTTTCTGGACAGGCTGGGTTCCATCATTGCCCTGGCAAATGCCCAGGATGGCGTGCGCCCGACAATCTTTGCCATCGATATAGACCGCTTCAAGCAGGTCAATGACGAGCTTGGCATTTCAGCCGGCGATACCATCCTGCTGACCATCGCACGGCGCCTGAAGCGTCTTCTCAAGCCGCAGGATACCCTCGCCCGTATCAGCGGCGACCAATTCGGCCTGATCCTTCTTTCGCAGCGCGATGCCAACCGGGTTGCCGCTTTTGCCGAAGGCATCAACAAGGCCATCATGGTGCCGATCAATTTCGGCCAGCAGGAAATCATCCTGACGGCCTCCATCGGACTGGTCACCTGGGTTGGTGAAAAATCCTCGCCGCTGGAACTGGTCAAGGATGCGGAACTGGCCATGTATCAGGCCAAACGCGTTGGTGGAAACCGCATAGAGCCCTATCGTCCGGCATTCCGCGCGGCGGGCACGGACAGGCTGCAGATCGAATCGGATCTGCGCCGCGCGCTTGAGCGCAAGGAACTCACAATGGTCTATCAACCCATTGTGGATATCGAGAGTGCCGAAATTGGCGGCTTTGAAGCGCTGATGCGGTGGGATCATCCACGCAAGGGCAACATCCCGCCTTCGGAATTCATACCGATTGCAGAAAGCTCGGACCTGATTCAGGAAATCGGCATGTTTGCACTGCAGCAGTCCTGCGAGGACATTGCATCCTGGTACAGGGCTCTCGGCCAGATACCGGTCTTCATGTCAGTCAATCTGTCGAGTTCGCAATTGCTGCGCAACGACCTTTATTCGGACATCCGCTCTGTGCTGACCAAGACCGGCTGCAAGGCCCAGACGCTCAAGCTGGAACTGACCGAATCCGTGGTGATGCAAAATCCGGAACAGGCGGCACGCGTGTTGTCAAAGCTGAAGGATCTGGGCATTCAACTGGCTCTGGATGATTTCGGAACAGGACATTCGTCGCTCTCCTATCTGACACGTTTCCCGTTTGACACCATCAAGATCGACCAGTCTCTGGTGCGCGCAACAAACGAAAAACAGCTCGTCCTGTTGCGCTCCATCATTGCCATGGCAAGAGACCTGGATATGAATATCGTGGCCGAAGGCGTGGAATCGGAGCAGGACGCCGAGGAATTGGCTGATCTGGGTTGCGACTACGCGCAAAGCTTCCTGTTTGGACCACCCATCAGTTCAAGCGCAGCGCTGAAACTCCTGCGGGAACATTTCCCGCACATGTAACGTGCATTATATTCAATCAATCTGATGTCGGATTGTCGACCGTGTCAGGCATTGAAAGCATGTCTTGCTGTTTTGACACGGCCGATAGAACACTTCAGTGTGCCCGTGAAATCTTGAAGCCGTTGACTTCCTTGACCAATGGCAGGTTTTGCCAGCGATCCTTGTCATGCAGAATGAGCAGCCGGCTGAGGTCACCTTCCACCACATCATTGATGCGATCAATTGTCTTGAGCTGGTCCCATACGCTGCCGATGGCGTTGTTCAGCGGCACATAGACGCCGTCGTGATTGTGCCCTGCTATATTGGTGGCCGAATATACACAGTCACCGGATACAACAATATCGCCGCGCGCGCTTTGCAGAATAATGAATTGCTGGCCGATCGTATGGCCCGGTCCGAAACGGGCGTGCACGCCAGGCAGCACATTGTCCTTGTCGCCATCCAGCAGGCTGACCCGGTGCTCGACGGAGGCGTCAAAAATACTGCGCAGATCGTCGGGATTGATGATGTCGGTAAGAAACCCGAATTGCGGCGGCAGGGCCATGGCCTCATGCCAGGAGAGCAGTTCTTCCTTCTGGATGAAAATGCGGGCATTGGGAAATTTGTGCACCGAGCCGGCATGATCGAAATGGGCATGGGTCAAGAATATATCGGTAATATCGGATGGTCCAACATCAAGCTCGGCCAGCAAATCGAGCGGCGAAATCCACTCGGGCACGCCAAAACGCTCGCTCATTTCCGCGCCAATGCCCTCACGCATGAAGCCTGTATCAACGAGGATATTGTGCGTCCCGTTGCGGGCAAAAACAAAGGCAAAGGGAGTGTCCATCAACCCTTCGTCGTGGGTGCCGTTCACCAGCGCAGCGATGGGCTGGTCTTTGGCACGCGCATATTCAAGGACATAGATTTCCCAATTGGCAGTTTTTGCAGTCATGGTGTGGTGCCCTTTGCTAGCTTTCGGCGATCAACCGGCCGAGACTTGAAAGTCCGACCGCGACGATAAGAATTGTGCCTTGAAAAATATATTGAGAAAATGTCGGAGCTCCGAAAATATTCAATCCATTGAAGCCAAAGGCGATAATCAGTGCGCCGACGAATGTGCCAAAGACATGGAACTCACCATCACGCAGGGTGGCCGAGCCCAGGAACACGGCTGCAAAGGCGGTGAGCAGGTAGCTGTCGGCAGCGCTGGTCGTGCCGCTTCCCAATCGTGACGCCAGCAATATGCCGGTCAGGGCAGCGCACATGCCGGAGATCACAAAACCAAGGGTTTTCACTCTGGCCACATCAATGCCGGCCAAACGGGCGGCTGAAGGGTTGCCACCCACTGCCTGTATTTCCTGACCGATGGAGGTGCGTTCGACCACCACCCAAAGCGTGCCCAGAACAAGGATCATGATGATGATATTGTTGGGAATGCCGAACAGCCAACGCCCCAAAGACAGTTGCAGGAATGCTTCCGGCACGCCCGATACGATGGGCACGCCGGATGTATAGGCAAATGCCAGCCCGGTCAAAATGGTTCCCACGCCGAGGGTTGCAATGACGGAATTGACCTTCATGCGGGTCACAATGAAGCCGTTGACAAAACCGATCAGAGCGCCAAGAGCGATCACGATGGCGATGGCAATGGGAATGGGCAGCTTGTTGGAAACAATCAGTCCGGTGGCCAGCAAACCGTGCAAACTGGCCGCAAAGCCAATCGACAAATCAAGTTCTCCAACGATCACCGCCATGGTCAGCCCGCCGGCGATAATCATCGCCAGAGAGGCCTGATTGATAACATTGGTAAAGTTGGAGACGGATGGAAAGGCCCTGGGAGAAAGGATCGAGAAGGCAATGATCATCGCCGCCAAGCCCAATATGGTGCCGTAGCGGGCAAACAGACCGAGCGCCATGCGTGCGCTGGGAGATAGGCGTCTTGGCGTATGCGCATTCTGGCTCATTATGCAGTCCTGTTGTTTTCGATAGTCGCGTAACTTGCGGCAACAATCGCATTGCGCGAAAGTGCATCACCATGAAGTTCCTTGACGATGCGCCCGTCTGCCATGACCAACACGCGATCTGCCAGATCGGGCAATTCATCCGGCTCTGAAGAGATAACGATCACCGCCATGCCGTTGAGGGCCAGATCACGCACAAGCCGGTGAATTTCAGCACGCGCGCCCACGTCAACCCCACGTGTCGGCTCATCCAGAATCAACACCTTCGGCTGTCGCAAAAGCCATCGTCCGATAACGACCTTTTGTTGATTTCCACCACTCAGTTGTCCGACAGCCATGTCGATGCTCTGGGTTTTGATAGCGAGATCGCGCACGATCTTTTCTACCCCGTCCCGGCGCTTGGCAAAATTGAGCAGCGGTAAGGATGGGCTAAACACGATGTTGTGCAGATTGGACAATTGCGCATTGAAGGCGACGCTTTTGTTGAGCACGAGACCATCGGCGCGCCGTTCCTCGGGCACCAGTCCAAAGCCGGCCTTGACGGCCGCACTGGGAGATTTTGGCGCATAGGTCTTACCGTTGAAGGTCATGGCACCGGCAAGGGGGCGGTCCGCGCCGTAGATAAGGCGCGCCAATTCGCTGCGCCCGGCGCCGACCAGGCCGGCGATACCCAGCACTTCACCTTCATGAAGCTCAAATGTCACCCCATTGACCATCGGCGGGCGCGCCAGGGCATCAACTTTCAAAACGATTTTATTGTTTGCACAAGAGGCGGTCCTGGCAGATGTGCTCTCCACGGCACCACCGATGATGCCTTCGACCAGACGGGCGCGCGTCAACGCATCCTTTTTGATTTGGGCGACGGATTGGCCATCGCGAAAAATGGTGACCCTGTCACACAGCTTTTCTATTTCATCAAGGCGATGCGACACATAGAGCACGGCAACACCGCTTTTTGATAGCTCCTGGACAATCTGAAAAAGCTTTTCGGCTTCACTGCCAGACAGCGAGGCGGTGGGTTCATCCATCACAATCAGCCGCGCCTTGCGCACCAGTGCGCGGCAGATATTGATCAACCAGTTTTCAGCCGTTGACAGCCCCTTGACGTTGGCATTCAGCGCCGCCGTGATGCCGACCCGCTTGGCAATCGGACGCACATCGCGTTCAATCGCCCGCCAGTCAATGGTGCCAAAACGGGATCTTTTGGGGATCCCCAGCATGATGTTTTCCAGAACCGTCATGCTTGGAATAAAGGCCAGTTCCTGATGGATGAAATTCATGCCCAGATCAGCCGCGGCATGGGGTGTAGCCAGCGACACGGCCTGCCCGTCGATCTCGACTGTGCCTGCGTCCGGCTGCACCAGCCCGGCCAGTATTTTTATCAGTGTGGATTTGCCCGCGCCATTGGCGCCAACCAGGCCATGCACCTCACCGGCGGTGATTTCAATATCGACGCCCTTGAGAGCGCGGGCGCCTCCAAAAGACTTGGCGATGCCGGTGGCACGTACCAAAGGGGGCGATGTGCTCGCCCCCAATTCACCTGTTGTTTCATGCATTGGTTTTGCGCTTTGCGATTTACTGACCCAGGGCTTCGGGGTGGGCTTCGATAAAGCTCTCTACCGTCTCCTGGGTGACCAAAACGGCGGTGACTTCCTTGGCCACCGGCTTCCAATCGCTACCAGCTTCAACAATTTCAGGCAACAGACTGATCATGTTGTAGCCCTCGGAGTAGCTATCCTGCCACGCCGTGCCATTCATATGGCCGTTGCGAATATTCTCAATGGCCTGCGCATTGCCGTTCACGCCGTAGACACGCACATCTGTGCGTCCCTGCGCTCGCAAAGATCCGATGGCGCCGATGGCGGGATCATCCCAGCAACCCCAGATCGCCAGGTTTTCATCACCGGCAGGATGAGAGGCAAGCCAAGCATTGGCGTATTGTGCACCGTCTTCAAAATAGCCTGGAATGCGCACTTCGTTGCGGGTGATCTTGATGTCCGGCATGGCGGAGGACAATTCGTCGAGCAGAAGCTCGCGATCGCGGCAAACTTCGCCGGTGCGGTAGGTCAGCGCAAGAATGCTGCCTGAACCCTTCATGTCTTCCAACATCAAACTGATGACCGGCTTGGCGACGGGCGCACCCGAACCATTTGTTGCAGCAACCGTAGAACCAAGGCCTCCACCCCAGGTCACAACGGGGACATTGGCCTCCCCTGCGGCGGCAAGGCCTGCGCCAATGGAACTGTATGGAAACACCATATCAACAATCGCAACAGCGCCACGCTGCACAAAATTTTGTATGCCGGCATTGGCCTGATCGGCGCTACCGGCGGCATCGATTACAGAGACTTCCCAGCCAATTTCCTTGGCGGCAGCTTCTGCGCCCTGGATGTAGCGGGCGTTGTTTGCCTCATTGGCCGCGATCGAGACGATGCCAACCAGCTTGGCCTCCTGTGCGGTAACAATGCTGGTGGACAGTGCCAGGCTTATCGCCAGCACGCTTAGCTTCAAGGTTTTCATGACTCTCTCCCTATTGACGGTTTTGGGTGCAACATTCGCTATTGCGTTAGCTAACCGTTTTGCTAACATTGCGTAAGCCTTTGACTGATGCAAGCAAAAAAATAGCAATAATGCATCATTCATGGGAGCTCTTTGGGATCAATTGGACAGCTAAACGATTAGCTAGAGAGGGTTAAGTGGCCAATATCAAGGATGTGGCGAAGGAGGCTGGCGTTTCGACGGCAACAGTTTCAGCCGTGATCAATGACTCCAGCTTTGTCAGTCCTGTACTGAGAAATCGGGTGCAGGCAGCGATTGACAAACTGGGCTATGTCCCCTCGCAGGTTGCCCGGAACCTGAAGCGAGGCAGTTCTCAGCTCATCTCTCTGGTCGTGGCAGATCTGGCAAACCCGTTTTATGCACGGATTGTCTGTGCAGCCGAGGCGGCTGCAGCGGCGTGGGGCTATTGCCTTGTGGTGTTCAACAGTGACGAGAAACCGGAAATTGAAAAACGCATCCTGTCACGAATACGCACGTTGTCATGTGATGGAATGATCATGGTGCCGGTTGGTCAGCCGACACAATATGCCGGCGCGGCAATGAAGGGCCTGCCGCCGATTGTCATGTTTGGAAGAACCACGGAGCAGGACGCCTATGACGCAGTGGTGCTGGATAATGTGGAAGCATCGCGTCAGGTCACCAGCTATTTGCTTGATCTGGGTCATCGGAAAATTGGTACAATCACCGGGCCAATGCATTTGAGCACGGCACAGGATCGCCATGCGGGCATGCTGGACGCCATGGCGTCACGCGGCCTTGCACCCGATGCAATCCATGTGCGCAGTGGAGAGTTTCGTGAAGATACAGCCTATTCGGTGGCACGGGACATGCTGTCCCAACCCAATCCACCCAGCGCACTCTATGTCGCGAACGGCCTGATGGCGCTCGGCGTCATGCGGGCCGTTTCGGACATGGGGCTGAAATGCCCCAGGGATATTTCCATTGCCTCAACGGATACGATCCCCGGATTTGGTGGCATTCGCCCAAAGCTTACCCGTGCCGAACACCCGGCGACCGATATGACCAATGAAGCACTGCGTCTTTTGGTAGACCGCATCACCCGCGACCCGAAGGCGCCCGCCCGCGAGGTGGTGTTTCAGGCAGCTTTGGTGCTGGGTGAAAGCTGTGCGCCACCGAGCGATGCACTTATTCGAAATCAAGACCAGACGGTCAAGGGCCCCGAATCACCTGAATGATAAGATTTGACCCACTGGCCAGGACAAACTCCGTGGTCAGGCTTCTCCGCACTCGCTGGACAGCATGGCGGGGTCAATTCCCATTGATGCAAAGGCGCGGTCGTATTTATTGTCCAGCACCGGATCGAAAATGATGTCCTCGACCGCCGGACAGGTCAGCCAGCCGTTGGCGGTGACTTCACTTTCCAGCTGGCCGGCACCCCAGCCCGAATAACCCAGCATCAGCGTCGCACGTGCCGGGCCTTTACCGGCGACAATGGCCCTCAATATGTCGACTGTCGCCGTCATGCTCAAATTTTCGGTGATCGACAGGGTTGCATCGCTTTTGTAATCATTGGAATGCAAGACAAATCCCCTGCCTGCATCGACCGGGCCTCCGGTCTGAACACTCATAGCTGCAACCGCATCCGGCAATTCGCCAGCATCCTCAGGCTTGAGCAATTCCAATTGAACCATCAATTCGGCAAAGGACGATGGCTGATCGCGGTTGAGAACAAATCCCACGGCACCGCTGCTGTTATGCGCGCAGATAAAGATGACTGTTCGTGAGAAATTGCTGTCTGATAATCCGGGCATGGCAAGCAGAAACTGGCCGTCGAAACACCCGCGCTCTTCATCACCCAAGAGGCTTTCATGTAATTTGTCCATGATTCAGCCTAGATCATTTTCTGATCAAATGGAATCTCTTGATCAGAATTTGCTCTGGCATCTCGCACAGAATTCAAGGGGCGTAGCGATCAACATTCCACTTTGACTGTTTCAAAACCGAAATGGCAATATCCCTGGATTGGCCATGTCTGATCACCGGAATATGAATTGAAATCGTCCGGTTGTGACTGGCGCAATGGGGTACGGGCGACTAAATTGCTGCCATGATTTACAGATCAAACCGCCTTTGCGCACCCCGCGCCCTTTCAATCACCACCGGGCTGGCAACAGTCCTCATCTTGAGCTGTCTCGCGCCCGTGCAAACCTTTGCCGCATCCAGCGCCTGGTCCGAAACGGAGGGCGGCAGAATTCGCATCACAGCGCTTGAACCGTCAGAAGATGGCTCAATAAGGGCAGTCCTCGATGTCGATCTCCTGCCTGGTTGGAAAACCTATTGGCGTGATCCCGGTGAGGCGGGCGTGCCGCCGTCCCTTGAGTTCGATGGCAGCACAAACATCAAGGACGCGGTCATTCACTTCCCGGCGCCTGAACGCATCAAGGACGATTATTCCACCTGGGCCGGTTACACCTATCCGGTCGCCTTCCCCTTAACGCTGTCACAGGACAATGCAGGCACGGCAAGTACGCTGGAGGCAAATGTCTTTCTGGGTCTGTGCCAGTCCATCTGCATTCCGTTTCAGACAAGTTTTGCCGTCACGATCGACCCCAAAACGCCGGCCAACGCCTTCGAAAAGCGATTGGTTCACAAAGCTTTCATGGCTCTGCCGGAACAGCCGGGCAAAGGGTTTGACATCGTCTCGGCCGCACTCGACAAAGACGATGCCCGGTTGACGTTGGCCATCGCATTGCCTGATGGGGCGAAAGAGGCAGAGCTGTTTGTCACGGGCCCTGCCGGCTGGTATTTCGAGACACCGCGCCTCATCAGCCAAACGAACAACATCGCAACATTTGACAGTGCGATTGACGTTTCCGAAGATGCAGCCCCACTTTCGGTCAATGGCATACGTGTTCTGGTCAAAGCATCGGGCCGCAGCATGGAGACCGAGCTGTCCCATCCTTGATATAAGCCAGGCTTTTCCATCGAAATGCTGGACAAAGACGCACAAACTTCTATTTAAACAACAGATTGGCGGCCAAAGGGGAACCGCAGTGGATCCTCCGTCAACTATGATAAACAAACTCTTTCGTCTATCGACTCTTCATTTCAAGGATCAGACACATGACTATATCCATTGGCGACAAACTTCCCGAGCTTTCATTGCTGGAAGCAACACCGGACGGCCAGAACATGGCTTCAACAGCCGAAATATTTGCGGGCAAGAAAATTGTATTGTTTGCCGTTCCAGGCGCCTTTACCCCGACCTGTCATATCAGCCATCTTCCCGGCTATATCGAACATCGCGAGGCCATTCTGGCCAAGGGCGTTGACGAAATTATCGTGCTTTCGGTCAACGATGGTCACGTGATGAACGCATGGGCCAAGGACACCGGCGCAGAAGGCAAGATTCGCTTTCTGGCGGATTGGAATGCCGCTTTCTCAAAAGCCATCGGAATGGATATGGACCTGTCAGCCGGCGCAATGGGCGTACGCTCCAAGCGCTATTCGATGATCGTTGAAGACGGGGTTGTCACAGCAATCAATCTGGAAGAAACGCCACGGGAAGCAGTGACATCCGGAGCTGCAGCCATTCTCGAACAGCTCTAACGCCGGCCGGTTTTAAACGGCTCTAACGCCGACCGGTTTTAAACGGCTCCATGGCTGTGCGGGCGAGTTCATCCGCCCGCTCATTTTCCGGGTGACCGGCGTGCCCCTTCACCCAATGCCATGTCACTTCATGGCCGTTGCGGGCACTATCCAATTCCTGCCAGAGGTCGGCGTTTTTCACCGGCTTTCTGGCAGCCGTCTTCCAGCCGTTCCTTTTCCAGCCATTTATCCATCCGTTGATGCCATCGCGGACATAGGAGGAGTCGGTATAAAGGTCCACCTTGCAAGGCGTTTTCAGCGCTTTGAGCGAGCTGATGGCGGCCATCAGTTCCATGCGATTGTTTGTGGTATCGGCCGCACCTCCAGCCAGTTCCCTGTCTGTCTCTCCATGACGCAGGATGGCGCCCCAGCCACCCGGCCCAGGATTGCCTGAACAGGCGCCGTCGGTGTAAATCTTCACGTGTTTCAAGAGATCGTATCCATTCTGCGAAGCCCGTATTCAGTGGCTGAAACCACGTTGCGATGAAAACGCACATAGCGCAGATATTCCATCGGGTCCTTTTTAACCACCATCGCCCCGTCAGACACCACCAGCCAGTCATGGAGACGCGTAAGAAAAAATCGCAATGCCGAACCGTGCGCCAGCATCGGCAAAGCATCGGCCTCCTCAGCGCTCAATGGCCTGACGGATTGATAGCCGGCAAGCAGCGCCATGCCCTTGGTCACATTAAAAGACCCATCTTTCTCAAAGCACCAGGCATTGAGGAGGATCGCCACGTCGTAGACCAGAAAATCATTGCAGGCGAAATAGAAATCTATGAGACCGGAAAACTGCTCCCCAAGGAAAAACACATTATCGGGAAAGGCATCGGCATGAATCACACCAGACGGCAGGCCTGCTGGCCATCCGGCTTCCAGCAGTGTCAGATCCGTCTCGATTTCCGTGTCCAGATCTGCCTCGACTTCATTGGCCCGTGATGCTGAAAGGTCCCAAAGGGGACGCCAGTTGCCAACCGACAGTGCATTCTTGCGGGTCAGCGAGAAATCCTGTCCGGCCAGGTGCATTTGCGCAATGACCTTGCCGACTTCACTGCAATGGTTTGCGGTGGGTCGCCTTGGCCACATGCCTTCCAGAAAGGTGATCAGGGCCGCTGGGCGACCGGCCAGTTCACCCAATGCATGCCCCTCGCTGTTGTGCACCGGCAGCGGACAGGACATGCCCTTTTTTGCCAGATGCTCCATCAGACCAAGAAAGAACGGCAGATCATCGCGGTCAACGCGTTTTTCGTAGAGCGTCAGAATATAGGCGCTCTTGCTTGTGTGCAGCAGAAAGTTGGAATTCTCAACACCCTCGGCAATACCCTTGTAAGAGGTCAGTTCACCTACGTCATAGGTGGTCAGGAACGTGCGGAGTTCCGCTTCGGATATGTCGGTATAGACCGCCAATGGGATGCCTTTCAGATAGAGCGTGTTGCATCGTCCTAATGCCTGCCACGCCCGATTTCAATGGATCGCAGCATGTTCTTTACACGTTTCAGGCAAATCAAGACCTGTGCATTCCGGGCAAGGAACCGGAGGGGTCAACTGTCCGCATGTCCGTTGACAAATGCCATATCGACAGATGTCAGTTCGACGTCCCGCAAAACACTCATGACCGGAAAATTTTCGTTCTCAATAGCTGTTTCGGCAAGCTCAACAGTCACGTCAAAACGCGCACGAAAAGCATCGATGATTTCATCAACGATGATCTGCGGTGCAGAGGCACCTGCTGAAAGTCCGATCGTGTGTATGTCCCTGCCATCTATGTCCTGCCAGGGAATTTCCCCGGCGCGTTGCACAAGAAGAGAATTCGTCGCCCCTGCCCTCAGGGCGACTTCGACGAGTCGGCGTGAATTGGACGAATTGGGGGCGCCGACAACAAGAAAGAGATCACAACCCGGGGCTGCTGCCTTGACGGCATCCTGTCGATTGGTCGTGGCATAGCAGATTGATTCAGCCGATGGCGCCATCATATTGGAAAATCTGTTCTTCAGGATATCGACAATACCCGCCGTATCTTCCACCGACAGCGTCGTTTGCGTGACAAAGCCCAGGTTATCTGGGTCGATGGGGGTGTAATTCTGCGCATCCTCAACGGTCTCCACGAGACTCACTGCTCCCTGCGGCAATTGTCCCATTGTTCCGATGACCTCCGGGTGTCCGGCATGGCCGATCAATATGACATGGCGGCCAAGGCGCTGATGACGCATCGCCTGTTTGTGGACCTTCGAGACCAGAGGGCAAGTGGCATCGAGGTAGAACAGATTGCGCGCCCTCGCATCTTCTGGCACCGATTTTGGAACGCCATGGGCAGAAAATATCACCGGCTGCTGTTGGTGTTCCGGCGGGATCTCATCAAGTTCCTCGACAAAGACCGCACCTCTGGCCTGCAGACCTTCGACAACATAGCGATTGTGGACAATCTCGTGGCGAACATAGACGGGCGCGCCGTATTTTTTCAGCGCCAGAACAACAATCTGGATGGCCCGGTCTACGCCGGCACAAAATCCGCGAGGCCCACATAGTCGTATGGCCAGAGGCGGCTTAGCAGAGTTTGTCATAGATCTATCCCAAAGCAATTCTGTTCGTTCTTCTAGCCGATTGTAGCCCCTGATGGTACCGGCGAATTGTCCATCAGGAATATGGCCAGATCATAACGGATAGCAAAATCCCGGCAGTCAGTCCTGCGGTCGGAAAGCACGCCAGACGAAGAAGGCGGCAACTGCGAGCAAAGCCAGTGCCAGGCCAAACCAGGTCACAGCATATTGCAGGTGATTGTTGGGCAGCACAACACGGGTGACGTTGCCGACCGGCCCGGCATTGGTGGCTCCATTGGTTGTCGAAACATCCACAAAAAATGGCACCAGCCGGTTTTCATCCAATCCCATGGCGCTGGCCATGGCGTCGATATCCTTCCAGTACCAGGTCCGTTCCTGCGGCGCATTTTCCGGCACCACCCAACCGGGTTTCTTGTCGAGCCGGTTGCGGGCGAGACCAACAATCTCCATGGTACCTTCGATTGGCTGCCAGGTCCTTCGGGAGACATCCCGCTGGTCGTAGGCAATGAAACCGCGATTGACGATCAGCATGCCACCATCAGAAAGCCGCATCGGCGTATAGACATACCAGCCCGATTGCCCTTCATGGGTGGCGAGATAATATTGTTCCTGATCGTTTACGAAAGCGCCGGTAAATTGCACCGGAAGGTAGTCCACATCCCCGCTCTTGTCCCACAGGGCACGGGCATCGGCCAGCGTGACGGGCGCCTGCTGCATGCGACTGCCGATGGTTGCGACAAGAGCCTCCTTCCATTGGAGGCGCTGAACCTGCCAATTGCCAAGCAGGAGCAAAATGCAAAAAGCAACCAGGGTGAAAAGGTAAAAGAAGAAACCCGGCCGTCTGGAACCACGCTTCGTTCCATCCGATGTTCCCACGGGGGAAATCGGCTTGTCAGCGCCGGTATCCTTGCTGACTGCTCTAGTCATTGTTTATCTGGCCTTCCTGGGCGCTGTTCTTGTACTGCAGATCGATCAGAACACCCTTGAGCGCCCGCAGCAACCAGAGACAAAGACCAATGGTCAGCGGAATCCAAAGGATGAAATGCAGCCACAGTGGGGGCTGGTAGGTGACCTCTGTCCAAAGCGCCAGACCGACCATCAGAAAACCGATGAACAGGATGACAAAGACGGCAGGTCCATCACCGGCATCGGCAAAACCGTAATCCAGACCGCAATTGCCGCAGGATTTCTTGACGCTCAGATATCCGTCGAACAGCTTTCCCTCGCCGCAACGCGGGCAACGGCCTTTCAGGCCGGCTGCGATAGGGTCAACCGGCGGGTATAGGGCCTGATCCTGCTTGTCCATGTCATTGCTCCATTCAAATTACGCGTCGTCTATCCAGAGATCTTGTTGTCCCGCCAAAAAGATTGGGGGCGCCCGCACCTTGTGCTGCGCCCCCTCCCCAATTGTATTCTTTCAGGCCAATTGAATTTGACCGGATTTGTATCAGTGGCCGATAATCTCGACGCCCCAGGATGCCCACACATAGATCGTGAAGAACAGGAACAGCCAGACAACGTCAACGAAATGCCAATACCAGGCAGCTGCCTCGAGGCCAAAATGCTGCTTCGGTGTGAAGTCTCCTGCTGCGGCGCGAATAAGGCAGACAATCAGGAAGATGGTTCCGACAATAACGTGAAAACCATGGAAGCCGGTAGCCATGAAGAACGTCGAACCATAGATCGAATCCTTGAAGGCAAATGGCGCATGAATATATTCATAGGCCTGCACAAAGGAGAACAGAATACCAAGTGCAATGGTGATTGCCAGCCCCTGCACCAGTCCCTTGCGGTTTCCATGCAGCAGAGCGTGATGCCCCCAGGTCAAGGCTGTACCGGACAACAGCAGGATGATCGTGTTGTAGAGCGGCAAATGGAACGGATCGAGTATCTCGATATCCACCGGTGGCCATTGGCCACCCGTATGGGCGACGCGTGCTACCTGGGCTGCTTCACCAGCAAAGATACTGGCATCGAAAAAGGCCCAGAACCAGGCAACGAAGAACATGACTTCAGAGGCAATGAACATCATCATGCCATAACGTAGATGCAGCGATACAACAGGCGTATGATAGCCCTCATGGGCTTCCTTGATACAATCGGCCCACCACGCGTACATCGTGTAGAGGACAATGGCCAGACCAAGGAAGAAGACCCATGGATTGGCCATTTCGAGGCCAAACAAATCAAGGGTATCGCCGGACAGATAGCGCATATAGATGATGCCGCCAAATGCCATTACCAAGGCGCCAACGGAGCCGATAAATGGCCATGGGCTTGGATCGATTATGTGATAGTCATGGTTCTTTTGATGCGCATCAGCCATTTGAAAGTCCCCGAATAGCCTTTTCGTTGTAGCCGCGGTTGCCCGCAAGCCATGTGTTGTCAGAGCCTGTCCGCATCCTCTTGCACGGAACCGGAGGCGCGGGCCACCGGTTTGTCCTCATGCAAGGGATAAAATGTGTAAGACAGCGTTATGGTATTGATATTCTTTGTTTCCGGAGCATCAACAATGGCCGGATCAATAAAGAAGACCACCGGCATGTCCAGGCTTTCACCCGGTTGCAACTCCGTTTCGGTAAAGCAGAAACATTCCACCTTGTTGAAATAGGCGCCGGCCACCTGCGGTGTGACATTGAAAGTCGCCTTGCCGCTGCTGGCTGTCGCACCCGTATTCGTCGCCAAATAGGATATTTGCACGGTCTCGCCAATGCGCATTTCCACATCGCGCTGAACAGGCTTGAACTCCCAATTCAGGGCATTGGACGTATTGGCGTCGAAACGCACATCTATCTTGCGATCCAGCACGGTTTCTGAATATTGCTCCACCCGCTGCGTCGTGCCGCCATAACCGGTAACCTGACAAAAGAGCTGGTACAATGGTACGGAAGCGTAGGCCATGCCTGCCATACCAACAACAACACTTGCACACACGGCCACGATCATGCGATTGCCGCGCGCCTTGTTGCCAGGTGGATTGCTGTCTGCCTGTATCTGCCTGTTGTCCATATCCATACCTACAAAGGCCGGGCAAGAATGGCCGGGCCAAACTTGATGATGGTTGCCACATAGAAGAGCACGACCAGCGATACCAGAACCACGGCAATGGCAATGGAGCGGCGGCGCCGGGATTTTTTCTGCTTTGGCGTCAATTCGTAGAGTTCATTCATGCCCACACCCCGAACCGGGTCAGCGCACTGTCGATCAACAGCATGGCAAACAGGCCAAACAGATAGATCAGTGAATAACCAAACATCGCCTTGGCCGGCTTCATCACCTTGTCATCGGCGTCCATGCGATAGACCTGAAAGGCATACCAGACGAAACCGATGCCAAGCCCTACGGCCAACAGGCCATAGGCCAGACCGGCAAAACCCATGAAATAGGGAAGAACGCCAACAAAGGCTGTGACCAGCGCATAGGCCAGAATCTGTTTTTGCGTGGAACGCACACCGGCAACATTTGGCATCATCGGCACACCGGCGTTGCCATAGTCAGTCTGTTTGAACAGGGCAAGCGCCCAGAAATGCGGTGGTGTCCAAAGGAATATGATGAGGAAGAGAACGACACTGTCCCAGGAGATCGAACCGGTCACGCTGGCCCAGCCGATCATCGGAGGAAAGGCACCGGCTGCTCCACCGATCACGATGTTCTGCGGCGTCGAGCGCTTCAACCACATCGTATAGACGACGGCATAGAAGAAGATGGTGAAAGCCAGCAGGGCGGATGCAACCCAATTGACCAACAACCCGAGTGTCATCACGGAAAATGCTGACAGCACCAGGCCGAAAATCAGCGCTTCACTGCCGGTTACGCGGCCATCGGGTATCGGCCGACGCGCTGTGCGCGACATGATCGCATCGATATCCGCGTCGTACCACATGTTGAGCGCCCCGGAGGCGCCTGCGCCCACAGCAATGCAGAGGATTGCAACGGCTCCAAAGAATGGATGGATTGTGCCCGGCGCCATGATCAGGCCAACAAATGCCGTGAACACGACAAGCGACATGACGCGCGGCTTGAGCAGCTCAAAATAGTCCCGTGGATCAGCTTCGGACAAGCCGATCTGCGATCCTGTGAGACTTTCATGTTCGCTGGTTATAGCCATCGTATCTTTTCAATCGCCTGTTGCTGGGGGTACCAAGGGCCGCCTTGGCGGCCCGTGCTGTTCTTGAAGTATATTGCTGCCCGCTATTTGATGCGCGGCAGCTGCTCCCACTGGTGAACCGGCGGTGGTGAGCTGAGTGTCCATTCGAGCGTTGTTGCACCCTCACCCCAGGGATTATCGCCAGCCACGCGTTTCTTGGAGAAGGCTTCGACGATGCCCACCAGGAAGATCAGCACACCGATGGCCGAAATATAGGAACCATAGGATGAGACCGCATTCCAGCCGGCAAAGGCATCAGGGTAGTCAATGTAGCGGCGCGGCATGCCGGCAAGACCCAGGAAATGCTGCGGGAAGAACACCAGATTAACACCGATGAACATCACCCAGAAATGGGCTTTGGCCAGAAAGGAGTTGTACATGTATCCGGTCATTTTCGGGAACCAGTAGTACCAGGCAGCAAAAATCGCGAAAACAGCGCCGAGCGACAGGACATAGTGGAAATGGGCCACCACGTAATAGGTGTCATGCATTGCACGGTCGAGACCGGCATTGGCCAGCTGCACCCCTGTCACACCGCCAACGGTGAACAGGAAGATAAACCCGAGAGCCCAGAGCATCGGCGTGCGCATGGTCAGCGAACCGCCCCACATGGTGGCAATCCATGAGAAGATCTTCACCCCTGTCGGCACCGCGATGACCATGGTTGCAAACACGAAGTAACGCTGTGTATCGAGCGACAGGCCCACCGTGAACATGTGGTGCGCCCAAACGATGAAGCCGACGGCGCCAATGGCGACCATGGCGTAGGCCATCCCGAGATAGCCGAACACCGGCTTGCGCGAAAAGGTCGACACAATGTGGCTGACAATGCCGAAACCGGGCAGGATCAGAATATAGACTTCCGGATGACCAAAGAACCAGAACAGGTGCTGGAACAGAATCGGATCCCCACCACCGTCAGGCGAGAAGAACGATGTGCCGAAATTGCGATCCGTCAGCAGCATGGTGATGCCACCGGCCAGAACAGGCAGCGAAAGAAGCAACAGGAAGGCTGTAATCAGCACGGACCAGGCAAACAGCGGCATCTTGTGCAGCGTCATTCCAGGCGCACGCATGTTGAAAATCGTGGTGATGAAATTGATTGCACCAAGAATTGACGATGCGCCGGCAATATGCAGAGACAGAATCGCAAAGTCCATGGCAGGACCTGGCTGGCCGGTCGTCGAGAGTGGCGGATAAATCGTCCAGCCACCGCCGGTTCCGTATGCACCGACCGGCCCCTCAACAAACATTGAGAGCAGCAGGAGAATAAAGGCGGGAGGCAGGAGCCAGAACGATATGTTGTTCATGCGCGGGAACGCCATATCAGGCGCGCCGATCATGATGGGAACCATCCAGTTGGCAAACCCACCGATCAATGCCGGCATCACCATGAAAAAGATCATGATCAGGCCATGGGCCGTGGTGAACACATTGTACATGTGCTTGCCACCATCAATGGCAGCATCGCCGTCCAGACCGTAAACCATGCCTGCAAGGCCATGGAAAATCTGAATACCGGGTTCGGCAAGTTCCCACCGCATGAAAACAGACAGTGTACCGCCAATGATACCGGCAATGATCGCGAAGATCAGGTAGAGGGTGCCGATATCCTTGTGGTTTGTGGAAAAGAGCCAACGTGTCACGAAACCGACAGGTTTGTGGTCGTGCGCATCATGAGCTGCGGTTGAACCGGCCATGGTCTTACTCCTCGATCTTCTGTGCTTCGTTGGCAGCAAGCTCAACGGTTTTGTCCGTATCCGTGATCGATGCCATCAATTGTGCATTGGCGGCCTCGACGTCATCAGCAGCGGCTGCCAGCCACGCTCCATATTGTTCAACCGACACGACACGGATGCCAATGGGCATATAGGCGTGGTCCTTGCCGCACAATTCCGAACATTGCCCGTAATAGAGCCCTTCGCGGTTGGCCTTGAACCATGTTTCATTCAAGCGGCCAGGCACAGCATCCATTTTGATGCCGAATGCCGGCATCGCGAAGGAATGAAGGACGTCACTTGCGGTTACCAGCAGGCGGACAGTCATGTCGACAGGCACAACCACTTCATTATCAACAGCCAGAAGCCGTGGATATTCCGCGCGGCTTTCCTTGCCGTAGGAAGCACGATCGCTATCGCTCAACAGCAGCGAATCAAAGGAGACTTCCTGCTCTACCTGATATTCGTAACCCCAGTACCACTGGTTGCCCGTCGCCTTGATGGTCAATTGCGGCTCATCAGGTGGTGTATATTGCGCCGTCAAAAGCTGGAATGACGGGATTGCCAGGAACAACAAGATGACAACAGGGCCAACAGTCCAGATGACTTCGATGGTCGTATTGTGACTTGTCTTCGAGGGTACCGGATTGGCACTGGCGCGAAAACGCACCACGACAATCACCAAAAGCAGCAGCACCAGCACGGTAATCGGCACAATGAACCACAAAGTATAATCATTGAACCAGGTAACCTCGCTCATGATATCGGTGGCTGCCGGTTGAAAACCGGTCTGCCATTCAGTTGGCTGTGCGGCCATGGCCTGTGTTGCCAAAAGCAGTGGAGCAAACAAAGCCCAGACTGCATGAAGCGAATTTCTCACAACATTTCTCCCTCGAGCATACGCGGCTGCACCTGCAACAACGCATAATCCCTTAATTTGACAGCGCTTCAAACCATAGTTTAGAGCCAATCGCAACTGGCTGACAGGTGTTTGTGTGCGACATTTTATGCACCTGTCATGGTCAACAGCACTTCGTGGCCTGATAAACGGTATAGGCTGAAAAAAATATTTCGCACGAATTTGTTTGGTCACTGTTGAAAAACAATAGAATTTAGGGGCTCTATCACAGCAATGTTGCCGCATTTTCCAAATATCTGGCCTTCCTATTGCAACTTGGGAAAAAATGGACACTTTTCAACAACCAGTCTGTTCCGGCAAACTGGCAAGACTGATTCGCATCGCGCTGGAGCTAAAATGCTACGAACCATCATGAATAAAATGCCACTGCTTTCATTGGCCGCGGTTTTCGCCACGACGGCAACAGTCGGCATGGCACAACAATCCGGGACGGTGCGCGCCAATCACGGCGCATGGTCCATTGTTTGTGATCAACCGGCCGGAGCCTCCAGCGAACAATGTGCCCTGATGCAAAATGTGATCGCCGAGGACCGACCGGAAATGGGTCTGTCGGTCGTGGTGCTGAAGACCGCGGACAATCAGGCGCGTGTGCTTCGGGTATTGGCGCCTCTGGGTGTGCTTCTTCCCAATGGTCTCGGTCTGAACATCGACGGCAAAGACATTGGCCGCGCCTATTTCGTGCGCTGTTTTGCCGATGGCTGCTATGCGGAAGTCATTCTGGAAGAAACGCTGTTGAAAACCTTGCAGGCTGGAATGACAGCGACCTTCATCGTCTTTCAGACGCCTGAGGAGGGAATCGGCATTCCCGTGGACCTGACCGGTTTCACCGACGGCTTCGCCGCCCTGCCCTGAACAATTACGGACAATTCCGTATGGTAGTCTGATTTGAAATCTCCGCACCTGAAAACAGATGCGGATTTTGGCCTATTGCCCGTTTGATTTGCGCAAAAACCCCTTTGGCTGCAATCCCATTGGATAATGCAGACGCATACCCTTATATAGTGTCAAGACACCGATCCCGATTGCACGGGACAAATTCCTTGACCGAAACATTGCGGACGAACCCATGAAAAATGACCTGCTAAAGAGCTTTGACTGCGCGGAAGAGCGCGTCGCCCAGATTGTCAGCAACGCGCTGCAAGGTGCAGATGACGGTGAGCTCTTTGTGGAATATTCCCAGGTTGAATCGCTGATGTTCGACGATGGCCGTTTGAAATCAGGCAATTTTTCCTGTGACCAGGGCTTCGGGTTGCGATCGGTGGCGGCAGAAGCCGTCGGCTATGCACATTCGGGCGATCTCTCGGAGGCAGCCCTGCTGCGCGCCTCGGATGCCGTATCGGCCGTGACACGTGGGTATACGGGCACCTATGCCGCGCCCCCTGCCCGCACCAACAAACACTTATACGGCGATGAGAACCCGATTGGTTCGCCCGGTTTTGCCGAGAAGGTGCAATTGTTGCAGCGGGTCGATTCGTATCTGCGGGAAAAGGATCCGAAAGTCCGGCAGGTTTCTGCAGCGCTTGCCGCCGGATGGCAGGTGGTGACAATTCTAAGGGCCGATGGCGCAATCGTGCGAGATATCCGACCATTGACACGATTGAGTATCAGCGTTGTCGTTGGCGAGGGAGACCGCCAGGAAAGCGGCTCCTATGGTGCTGGCGGGCGACGCGGATTCGGCGAATTCACAGCCGAGGATTCCTGGCAGACCGGTGCAGATGAAGCTTTGCGACAGGCGCTTGTCAATCTTCGGGCAATCCCGGCACCAGCAGGCACCTTCGACATGGTTCTCGGCGCAGGGTGGCCCGGTGTCATGCTGCACGAAGCCGTCGGCCATGGCCTGGAGGGTGATTTCAACAGGAAGAAGACCTCTGCCTTTGCCGGCCTGATGGGCAAGCAAGTTGCCTCCAAAGGGGTCACCATCGTTGATGATGGCACGATTGATGGACGGCGTGGTTCTTTGACCGTTGATGATGAAGGAACGCCTTCCGGCTACAATGTGCTGATTGAAGATGGCATTTTGGTTGGCTTCATGCAGGATCGTCAAAATGCACGGCTGATGGGTGTAAAGCCCACCGGCAACGGGCGGCGGCAATCCCATGCTCACCAGCCAATGCCGCGCATGACCAACACCTATATGCTGGGTGGTGACAAGACGCCTGAAGAAATCATCGCGTCGGTCAAAAAAGGCATCTATGCGGTATCCTTTGGCGGCGGTCAGGTTGATATTACGTCTGGAAAATTCGTCTTTGGCTGCACAGAAGCCTACATGATTGAAGACGGCAAGGTTGGCGCGCCCATCAAGGGCGCCATGTTGATCGGCAATGGCCCGCAAGCCATGCAAAGGGTTTCCATGGTTGGCAATGATTCCAAACTCGATACCGGCATAGGCATGTGCGGCAAAGCCGGCCAGAGCGTGCCGGTCGGTGTCGGACAGCCACACCTGCGGATGGACCAGATGACCGTTGGCGGAACCCAGACCTGATTGGGGAAGACCTGATGTAGGCACCACCATCAGGATTTATCGACGGTTAAACAAATATATCTAGCATGTCTGGTAGTGACGCTGCATTGCGCAGGTTGCGCTCATAACCGGTGACCGATCAAGCATGCCGATCCAATCGAAACTGACACAATACCGCATATGGTGTCGCCACGCGGCGAAATGGCTGGCAATTCGTGGCGGGCTGGAATTGCTGTCGCTGGCCAGCCGATTCCACCTGCTGCCGCAAAACAATTACAAAGGCGTGATCTTTACGCTGCACCATGTCCGTCCCGGCTCGGATTTTTCCTTTGAACCGAATTCATACCTCTCCGTCACGCCACAATTTCTTGAGGCGACAATTGCTTCATTGCAAAAGAAGGGATGGATTGCCGCGCATGTTGATGACCTGCCGGGGCTGGTGAATGATCCAGACAACAAAAACCGCTACATGGCCTTCACGCTGGATGACGGGTATCGTGACAATGTCGATCATGCCCTGCCGGTCTTTGCCAGGCACAATATCCCCTTCACGATTTTCATCACGTCGGGTTTCACCGACCGTTCGCGTACAATGTGGTGGATCACACTGGAAGAATTGTTGAGAAAAACCGACCATTTGACCCTGGATCTGGAAGGCGGTGAACAAAGTTTCAGGACCAGGACCAATCTTGAAAAAAGAGCGGCCTTCAGCCTTATCAGCGATCAGTTCGATGTGAACAACGAGGATGCATTTGTATCCGCCCTGGACAAGGCGGCCTGCCGGGCCGGCATTGATCCGGTGTCCATTGTAGAACGGGAAACCCTTGATGAAGCGGCTTTGCGCAACCTTAGCGCCATCCCCCTTGTTCGTCTGGGTGCCCATACCGTCAGCCATGTAAACCTTGCCCGAACTGATCCGGCACGCCTGGCTTCAGAGATCAAACGGTCGGGTGACCACATCGCAACGCTCACCGGCGACCGGCCCAAAAGCTTTGCCTATCCCAATGGAGGCAAAAGAGCGGCGGGTGGGCGCGAGTTTGATGCGGTAGCGCAGGCCGGTTATGACGCAGCTGTCACGACCTGTCCGGGGCTGCTGGCCGCCGGCGACGGCACCAGACCAACGGCCTTGCCACGGATATCCCTGAACGGCCTGTATCAGAACACCCGTTGTGTCGAGGGGCTGCTCACGGGCATACCCTTCCGGTCAAGAGGCCGCGAAATCAATCCTGCTTTGGAGGATTGATGGCCTTGGGCATATCTGCCTGTCACGGCTTTTACCTGTCAGGGATAAAGTCTGGTCTTTTGCCATTCGTCGCCGACAGAATCACGTTTGAAGACCACACGGTCGTGCAGCCTGAACTTGCGATCATGCCAGAACTCGATTGATGTCGGTGCCAAGCGGAAGCCTGACCAATGCGGCGGGCGGGGAATCGCACCGATCGGATATTTCGCGGTATATTCGGCAACGGCCTTTTCCAGGGCAAAACGGCTTTCCATGGCGCGTGACTGCCTGGAGGCCCAGGCGCCAATCCGACTGCCGCGCGGCCGCGTGGCATAATAGGCATCGGCTTCCGCATCACTGACAACAGAGACATCACCGCGGATGCGCACCTGCCTGCGCAATGACTTCCAGTGGAAGCACATGGCCGCCTTCTTGGCGCTCAGCAATTCCGTGCCTTTTTGGCTCTCGAAATTGGTGTAGATGGTAAAGCCCTGCTGGTCGAACCCCTTGAGCAGAACCATTCTCACATTGGGAAGGCCATCTTCGTCAACGGTTGCCAGTGACAGCGCATTGGGATCATTCACTTCCTGCGCCACGGCATCGTCCAGCCATTGCGAAAAAAGCGCCAAAGGCTCGTCGGAGAGGGTAAAATCATCATTTGATGCTATCTTGTCATCGACCATGGTCTTTTTCGCGCCTCACATATTTACTTCAAGTCAACTTTACAGGTATTGAATCATAGTAGCCACACAATCAAGAGCAACAGATTGCATACAAATAATGTCAACATTCTCGGGTCCATGATGATCCTGCTTGTCACGCTTGTATCAACAAGTGGCTGCATGGGAGGCATGGGGCTTGATGTAACCGGCGGACCGGATACCAGTCTGTATTCAGGATCCATACCTGTTTCCGGTGAAGATGACACAGATAAACGTGTCATTCGCGATACGGTCGCTCAAGCAGAATTGGGATCGGGCTTTGTTCAGGAAATTCCTTGGTTCAACAGTGAGAATGGCAATTCGGGCACAGTGAGCTTCATCCGGGAAGAAAGCTCAGTCGGCAAGGTCTGCCGCGATTTCATCGTATCCAAACACAGCTATGATGGCATCGCACAATATACCGGCGAGATTTGCCGAACCCGCATGACAAAAGGCTGGACCCTCAATGCGCTGGACCAGCAAAGCTGATACACATGGAAAGCGCGTTCCATGGAAAATATATTCCATTGAGATAAGATCTGGCCGGGACTGTCAAAACAAGCCTGGCGAAATAAACCTGTTAAAACAAGCCTGGCAGCAGATGTGTTCGTATAAATTGAACCCTCAGGATCTGCGTGACCAAAAGCTGATTTCATTCACAAAAAGTGCCGATTTGAATTGATTCACATCACCAGTGTGTCAAATCTGCGTCTCCACTGCATGAACCGGTGCATGACCGGTTCATGAGCGACGCTTGCGTCTTGAACGCACGTGTTTGCTGTGTCATAGCCAACGGTAACAATGTGTAAGGAGTGGGATATGGTTCTGACGGCAGGCCTGATGAAAGGCAAACGCGGCGTTATTATGGGCGTCGCCAACAATCGGTCGATTGCTTGGGGGATTGCCAAGGCCTGTGCCGACGCGGGAGCCGAGCTCGCCATGACCTATCAGGGTGATGCGCTGAAGAAGCGGGTTGAACCGCTCGCTGCGGAACTGGGCGCACATGTGGTTGGACATTGTGATGTGACAGATCCGGAGAGCATGGATGCGGTCTTTGCCGAACTGGAAAAAATTTGGGGGAAGATCGATTTTCTCGTCCATGCCATTGCGTTTTCCGACAAGGATCAATTGACCGGCCGGTTCATCAACACAACGCGCGAAAATTTCAGTCGGACCATGGAGATATCAGTCTTTTCTCTGGCCGCCCTGTCGCGTCGTGCCGAGATGATCATGAATGACGGTGGATCCATTCTGACCCTGACCTATTATGGCGCCGAAAAGGTCATGCCGCATTACAATGTCATGGGTGTTGCAAAGGCTGCTCTGGAAGCCACGGTACGCTATCTGGCTGTTGATATGGGCAGCCGCGGCATTCGCGTGAATGCGATTTCCGCTGGGCCCATCAAGACATTGGCAGCGTCCGGCATCGGCGATTTCCGCTATATTCTGAAATGGAACGAATATAACGCGCCGCTCAAACGGACAGTCACGACGGATGAAGTCGGCCAGTCTGCGCTTTATCTGCTTTCAGATATGTCATCGGCCGTGACCGGCGAAGTGCATCATGTTGATTCCGGTTACCACACGATCGGCATGAAGGCTGTTGATGCTCCCGATATTTCTGTCATCAAAGATTAGTACAACGCCGCACCCGAGCAGGGATATATCACCATGGTCGCGTCAAAACCGCTGATCTATGTCATCCGGCATGGGGAAACGGACTGGAACCTTGAAGCGCGGCTTCAGGGAACCCAGGATATTCCCCTGAATGCGACCGGTCGTCGGCAGGCCAATCACAATGGTCAGAACCTGAAGGACGTTCTCGGCAAAGATGTCGGCGAATTCGACTTTGTTGCAAGCCCGATGCAGCGAACACGCGAAACCATGGAGCTCGTGCGCAAGGCCATGTCGCTGGAGGCTGGCGATTATCGGCTGGATGACCGGTTGATCGAAGTGTCTTTTGGTGACTGGGAAGGTCACACACTGGATGAACTTGCAGTCCATGTGCCTGAGCGCGTTGCGCAACGCAGCAATGACAAATGGAATTTCATACCACCTGGTGAAAATGCCGAAAGCTATGAAATCCTGGCCTGGCGTATCGGTGCCTGGCTCAAGGATGTCACTTCGCCTACCGTATGCGTCAGCCATGGCGGTGTCATTCGGACCCTGTTTCACCTGATTGCAGGCACGCCAGGAAATGAAGCCGCCGACCTGCCGACCCCGCAGGACCGGATACTGAAAATTGAGGGCGATTCAATCCAATGGATTGATGATTGATGGGTCGAATTTCGCTTTGTCGATTTCATCGCAGATTGGCGCGAACATCCAGCGCCACACCGTCAGAGCAATTCAGATTTGACCGCTCGCTAAAAACTGCATAGACGAAACAGCACATGGGACGTTTTCGCCGCGCAACAGCGCCGGTGCGAATTCAAAACACAACCAGTTGCTCAAACCGATCTCCCCATCGGTCTTCGGTTTCAGCCCAAAGCTTCAGGCAAGATGCATGTCACACAACACCTTCGGCCACCTGTTTCGTGTAACCACCTGGGGCGAAAGCCACGGCCTTGCACTGGGTTGTGTTGTTGATGGCTGTCCTCCGGGCATTGCCTTTACAGAAAACGAATTGCAGCACTGGCTGGACAAGAGAAAGCCGGGGCAATCGCGGTTCGTCACGCAAAGACGCGAAGCTGATGCTGTGCGTGTCCTCTCCGGCGTCATGCCGCAGGATGATGGACAGACATTGATCACAACCGGAACGCCGGTCTCGATGATGATCGAAAACACCGATCAACGTTCAAAGGATTATTCGGAAATCGCCAAGCGCTATAGGCCGGGCCACGCGGATTATACCTATGATGTCAAATACGGCATCCGGGACTATCGCGGCGGCGGGCGTTCCTCGGCGCGCGAAACCGCAGCGCGGGTGGCGGCTGGTGGCCTGGCGCGAAAGGTGCTGCCCGATGTAACCATTCGCGGCGCTCTGGTGCAAATTGGTGACATCAAGATCAATCGTGAGCGGTGGGACTGGGATACAATCAACGACAACCCGTTCTTCTGTCCTGATCCTCAGACCGTGCCGCTTTGGGAAGCCTACCTCGACGAGATTCGCAAGGCCGGGTCCTCGGTCGGTGCCATTATCGAGGTTGTCGCTGAGGGCGTGCCAGCCGGGCTTGGCGCACCGGTTTACGCCAAACTCGATCAGGACATCGCTTCCAATCTCATGTCCATCAATGCCGTCAAGGCGGTCGAGATCGGCAATGGATTTGACGCTGCCACCTTCCGCGGAGAAGACAATGCCGATGAAATGCGCATGGGCGCCGACGGCAAGCCGATCTTCCTGTCCAACCATGCCGGCGGCATCGCCGGCGGGATATCGACAGGGCAACCGATCATCGCGCGGTTTGCCGTCAAACCAACCTCATCAATCCTGACCGAAAGGCGGAGCGTTGATGCGGACGGCAACGAGGTGGATGTGCGCACAAAAGGCCGGCATGATCCCTGCGTCGGCATTCGCGCCGTTCCCATTGGCGAGGCCATGCTTGCATGTACACTTGCCGATCATTACCTGCGGCACAGGGGCCAGACGGGCCGGGTATCATAATCAGTGGATTCCAGCAGGACTTTCCATTGAGGCCACGGCATCATGCCCGAAGGACTGTTGAAAAAGGATACAGGTTTAATGGCATATGATCAGACCCGCGTTGTAGAGGCGCTGCGTGCTTTTGAAGCCGGTGAAATTGTTGTCGTTACCGATGATGACGGCCGTGAAAACGAGGGCGACCTTATTGTCGCTGCCGTTCATTGCACACCGGAAAAAATGGCTTTCATCGTTCGTCACACGTCCGGCATCGTCTGTACGCCAATGCCTCGCAGTGAGGCAAAACGGCTTAATTTGACCGCCATGGTGGCCGAAAACGATGCACCGCACGCCACCGCCTTCACAGTTTCAGTGGACTACAAACACGGTACGACAACCGGCATTTCGGCAGACGACAGGACCCTGACGGTGCGCAACCTGGCCAACCCCAATGCGGGTGCTGTCGATTTTGTTCGTCCCGGCCATATTTTCCCGCTCATTGCACGTGAAGGCGGTGTGCTGATGCGCTCGGGTCACACGGAAGCCGCCGTTGATCTTTGCCGGCTGGTGGATCTTCCGCCCGTCGGTGTCATCAGTGAACTTGTCAATGACGACGGCACCGTGACCCAGGGCGCACAGGTGACTGAATTCGCCGCGACCCATGGGCTGAAACATGTATCGGTTGCCGATCTCATTGCCTACCGGCAGCGCAAGGAAACCCTGATTGAAAAGGGTGAAGCTTTTTCCGTTGAAACACCCTTTGGCAAAGCAACTGCCTATACCTATTCCCTGCCATGGGATCCAATGCATCATATTGCCGTTGTTTTTGGCGATATTCGCGACGGCGTGAATATTCCGGTCAGGCTGCATAAAGAGGTGGTGGTCGAAGACGTGTTCGGCAAACAGCCGCCCATCAATGACTATATGCGGCGCATTGCCGAGCATGGCCGCGGCGTGATTGTCTATCTGCGCGAAGGTTCTGTCGGCGTTGGCAATCTTGGAAGCGGTCGCACAGCGGCTGGAGAACGCGAAATCCACGGCGAGGCCATGGAGCGCGAGAGTGAATGGCTGGAGATCGGTCTGGGAGCGCAGATTCTCAAGGATCTTGGAATCACCTCCATCGAACTTTTTGCATCGCGCAAACGTCATTATGTCGGGCTGGAAGGTTTTGGTATTGCCATCGCAAAAACCATTGTCGTCGAAGGGTGACTGCTTGTCTGTCTCCCCTGATCCCTGTACCAGTGGCAGGATCGCAGTGACCGATGTTGCGGCTATGCGCGTTCATCGTTTTTTTTCAGGTGCACCATGACAACCCGTCTCTATACCAATCCGATTCACCTTGAACATCTCACACCCGAGGGGCATCCGGAACGCCCCGAGCGGTTGCGCGCGCTTGAAAATGCGCTGGAGCGTGAATTGTTTGACGATCTGGATCGGGTGTTGTCGCCACAAGCCGATGAAAGCACAGTCCTGCTGGTCCATAGCGAGGACCATCTGGCGAAGGTCAGGAAGGCCATTCCGGAGAAAGGCATGGCGCATATCGATGCTGATACCACTGCCAGTCCGAAAAGCATGACGGCGGCATTGACTGCGGTCGGTGGCGCTCTGGCTGGCGTGGACAGTGTCTTTCGCGGCGAAGCCGACAATGTATTTGTTGCTGCCCGTCCGCCGGGGCACCATGCGGAAAAAGACAGGGCCATGGGGTTCTGCTTTTTCAATCAGGCGGCAATCGCCGCACGATATGCCCAGCAGACTCATGGAGCAGAACGCATTGCCATCGTGGATTGGGATGTACACCACGGCAACGGCACACAGGATATATTCTGGGATGATGCCAGCGTTCTTTATTGTTCCACGCATCAGATGCCGCTTTTTCCAGGAACCGGTGCGAAGGATGAAGTCGGAGCCGGCAATATTTTCAACGCACCCCTTTCAGCCCAATCGTCGGGCAACCTGTTTCGTGAAGCATTTCGTGCGCGCATCTTGCCGGCGCTGGAAAACATGCGGCCGGATCTGATCATTATTTCAGCGGGATTTGATGCGCACCACCGCGACCCGCTTGCGGAGATCAATCTGACAGAGGATGATTTCGATTGGGCAACCGGCAAATTGATGGACATTGCCCAGCGCTGCTGTGACAATCGCCTCGTAAGCCTGCTGGAAGGTGGTTATGATCTGGTCGGACTGGCTGAGTCGGGTGCATCACATATTAATCGCCTGATGAGAGGATGATGAAATGAGCGAACCAACAAAAAGCAATGACGACATTGCGGCGATGAGCTTTGAGCAGGCGCTTGATCAATTGGAAAAAATTGTCGCCAGTCTCGAGACGGGTGATGTGCCGCTCAACAAATCCATTGAAATATACGAGCGTGGCGAGGCGCTCAAACTGCATTGTGAAAAACAATTGAAGGCCGCAGAAAACCGGATTGAAAAAATCCGCCTTGATCGCAGCGGTGCGGCAGCGGGCAGTGAACCTCTGGACGCCGAATAGGCGTCTTCCATAAAATTTCGGGCTGATTTTTCCGAATTTTCTGCAGCACAAGATGCAACGGCCTATAGTGCGGGTTGCAGGTATTGCCCACTTGCTTTACCTCCCGTGGCTAACGATATGGGTCAATATTGAGTTCTTTTGGAATTTTAGCAGTTTGATTGACACAGTGACGAAAGCATCTGACGTGACCAACAGACCCGAAACGCCGCTCCTCGACCGCGTGACATTTCCTGCGGACCTGAAGGACATTGACGATCGGGATATGCCACAGCTGGCCGAAGAACTGCGGGCAGAGATGATTGACGCGGTTTCGGTCACCGGTGGGCATCTGGGTGCAGGTCTGGGTGTTGTTGAACTGACACTTGCCATCCACAAGATATTCAACACCCCTGAAGATCGGCTCATTTTTGATGTCGGTCATCAATGTTATCCGCACAAGATCCTGACGGGTCGGCGCGAGAGCATTCGCACATTGCGTCAGGAAAACGGGCTGTCAGGCTTCACCAAACGGGCTGAAAGCGAATATGATCCCTTTGGCGCAGCACATTCCTCCACTTCGATATCCGCCGGACTGGGCATGGCGGTTGCCAGCGCCCTTTCGGGCAAACAGCGCAATGTCATATCCGTTATCGGCGATGGTGCCATGTCAGCAGGCATGGCCTATGAAGCACTGAACAATGCCGGCGCACTGGATGCACGGCTGATCGTCATTCTGAACGACAATGACATGTCGATCGCCCAGCCGACCGGCGCCATGAGCGCCTATCTGGCGCGCCTCGCCTCCGGACGAACCTATATGGGCATGCGGGAGGTGGGCAAGAAGTTGACGGCCTATCTGGGCAAGACAGTCGACCGGGCCATCACCCGCGCGGTGGAACATGCACGTGGCTATGTCACGGGCGGCACATTGTTTGAAGAACTGGGGTTCTACCACATAGGGCCAATAGACGGGCACAATTTTGATCATCTGCTGCCGGTGTTGCGCAATGTGCGTGACAACGGCCAGGGCCCGGTTCTCATTCATGTCGTTACCCAAAAGGGCAAGGGCTATGCACCGGCCGAGGCGGCCAGCGATAAATATCACGGTGTGTCGAAATTCGATGTTATTACCGGAACCCAGGCCAAGGCGACTCCAAATGCGCCCAGCTATACCAAGGTTTTTGCCGACGCTCTGATCGAGGAGGCTGCACACGATGAGAAGATTGTCGCCATCACGGCAGCCATGCCGTCGGGAACCGGGCTGGACAAATTTATCGACATATATCCGAATCGCTGTTTCGATGTCGGCATTGCCGAACAACACGCCATAACCTTTGCAGCCGGCATGGCCTCGGAAGGCTACAAGCCGTTTGCCGCACTCTATTCAACCTTTTTGCAGCGTGCCTACGATCAGGTTGTCCACGATGTGGCCATCCAGGGGCTGCCGGTGCGCTTTGCCATCGACCGGGCCGGCTTTGTCGGTGCTGACGGACCAACCCATGCAGGTTCGTTCGATACGACCTATCTGGCGACCCTGCCCGGTTTTGTGGTTATGGCGGCTGCCGACGAGGCTGAACTGAAACATATGGTGCGAACAGCTGCGGCCTATGATGAAGGCCCCATATCCTTTCGTTATCCGCGCGGCGAAGGCGTGGGTATTGACCTGCCAGAACGCGGATCCATCCTTGAAATCGGCAAGGGCCGCATCATCAAGGATGGCGGCAAGATTGCCTTGCTGTCATTTGGAACGCGTTTGGCCGACTGCCTTCTGGCGGCTGAAGACCTCGAGGCGCATGGCCTGTCGACAACAGTGGTCGACGCCCGTTTCGCCAAACCTCTCGACACCGCTCTGATTGATCAACTGGCGCGTAATCACGAGGTGCTGCTCACGGTGGAAGAAGGTGCGGTGGGCGGTTTTGGCTCCCATGTCATGCAATATCTCGCCCATCAAGGCATGCTTGACCAGGGTCTGAAATTCCGTCCGCTTGTCATGCCCGATCTGTTCATGGACCAGGCCAAGCCCGAGGCCATGTATGCACGCGCCGGACTCGACCGCAAAGGCATCGTCGCCGCGGTCTTTCGCGCTTTGGGCACTGACAAAGCAGTCTCAAGCACACAGGCTTGAAAAAATTCCAAAATATCGCCTGTTAAGGTTAACAAGACCTTTCTGCCCATTCTGCCATCGTTTTTGTTAGGCTTGCATCTTGATTGATGTGGGGAAATCAAACGATGGGCAAAGCAATTCTGGGGGCTGCGGCAATAGCTCTATGCTTTATCGGCGTGTGTGCCAACGTGGCTTTTGCCGGTTCAAAATACGACAAGAAAATCGAAACGGCCGTCATCGCCATTGTCAGTAAAAAGCTCGGTGACATGCGTGGATCGCACACCATTGGTGAAACCCATGTCTTGTACCCGCCCATGGAAATGCGCAATTCCGCCGATGGTACGCTGGAGCCAGCTAACCGTGACCAACGCCGTGACCTGTTTTCGGACCTGCTCAATTCCTGAAACCGACACATTGCCTTCGATCAGTCGAAATGAGCACCGGATCTGATTGCCGGGTTTACGCCACGCAGGCCAAGCGGCTGTCCCCTTCCGCACATATGCCAATAATAGCCGTAAAACATCGCGTAATTGTGCCGAGTGATGCATAGTCCCTGTCATCACTTTACAATTGAATACACATTGTGCTGTGATTGATGTTCAATGCACGCAAGATGCATGGTCGCATCGACAGGCCAACTCTGTTTGACGTCTACGGGGAGGAAACCACTGCATGAAGAGGATCGTTCTGGCAATTTGTCTGCTGGCTGTCAGCATGCCTGCTCAGGCAATCAACCGCTACGATACGTCAGCGCTTACCTGCCAGCGTATACAGGCAATTCTGCAAAGTGAGGGTTCTGCGATCTTGCGATATCCATCGCCGCGCAATTCCCAACTGACGCTCTATGATGTTTATGTGATGAATCCAGTGTTTTGCCAGAGCGGCGAGCATGCCATATCGGCTTTCGTTCCCTCAAGCGACAATAAGCGCTGCCGGGTCAGGCAATGCCTGCAGACAGAGTCTGACCAAGGTGGCAGGTAAGCATTTTCTACCGAAGGCACACCAGCAGAATTGTCTGGTTTTCAAACGATTACCAGCAGTACCGATGATAAATACCGAATCAAGTTCACGAGTGAACCCCTTGATTACGTAGAACATTTTTCAGAAAACTGGCTGCTGTTCACCTTTGATGCTTCGGATTTGTTTATGTAATTCTTTGCATTTGAACAAACATTGTGATGTGATTGCAACTTGTTCTAATTATAAAAAGCCATACCAATAGAACAATATCTGTCAGACGGGGAATATGACGATATGAAGAGGATACTCCTGACACTATGCCTGCTCGTAATATGCATGCCCGCTCAGGCGGTCAGCCGATATAACGCACCCGTACTGACATGCCAGCGCATACAAACCATTTTGAATAATGATGGTTCGGCGATCCTGCGCTACCCGTCACCGCGTGATGCACAACTCACCCTCTATGATCTTTATGTGAAAAGCAGGGCATTCTGCCAAAGTGGTGAACAGGTCATATCAGCCTCCGTGCCGTCCAAAGACAATCGTCGCTGTCAGGTCAGGCAATGCGAGCAGAACATGGACAGTCAGAACAACCGCTAGGTCGTTTTACGATGAAAGCTCCGGTTTCGGCAAACAATACCATTAATAGCTTGCCTCCATGCCCGGCAGCGGCCATGAGAGGCCATGACACAACCGCAACATGACGATGCAGACCGGGTTCGCCTCGATCTGCTTTTGACCCAGGCCGGACATTTCGAAACGCGGGCGCGGGCGCGCGACGCCGTCGCACGTGGCTCTGTCCAGGTGAATGGTCAGCTGTGCACCAAACCGGGAACCAGAGTTCAACGCAACAGCCCACTGTCTGTTTGCGACGGCGCGCAGAACTACGTATCGCGCGCGGCTCTCAAGCTGATTGCCGGGCTGGATCATTTCGACTTCGATGTCTCAGGTCACAATGCGCTTGATATTGGCGCCTCGACGGGAGGCTTTTCGCAGGTCTTGCTGGAACGCGGCGCAGCGCATGTCACAGCAGTGGATGTCGGCCATGGTCAATTGCATCCATCACTTGAGCACGACAGGCGCATCAGCAGCCATGAAGGCGTCAATGCGCGCGCTCTTGATCCGAGTATCCTGGCAGGCAGGACGATAGGCATCCTCGTCAGTGATGTCAGCTTCATTTCCTTGAAACTTGCCCTGCCGCCTGCCCTGAAACTGGCATCAGAAGGCTGCTTTTGCATCCTGCTCGTCAAACCGCAATTTGAGGCAGGACGCGAGGCCATCGGCAAGGGCGGTCTGTTGAAGGATCCGGATCTCGGTCCTGAAATCGCCAGGGATCTGGCCCAATGGCTGGACAGCCAGCCCGGCTGGAAAAACATTGGCACAATCCCCTCTCCCATCAGTGGCAGTGATGGCAATCTTGAATACCTCCTGGGAGGCATAAAATCATGACCACAGAAACAGTAAAAATTTCCCACTTGGGCGCGCAGGGAGACGGCATTGCGGAGGGTCCGGAAGGGCCGATCTATGTCGGCTTTACCCTTCCGGGTGAAACCGTCACCATCGATCAGCAGAAAAACAAGGGGCAATTGCTCAGTGTCGACCAGCCCTCACCGCAGCGCGTCGAACCACCCTGTTCCTATTTCGGTCCGCAGGGAAAATCCTGTGGCGGCTGCGCACTGCAGCATATGAATATGGATGCCTACTATGTCTGGAAAAGGCAATTGGTCGTTGATGCCCTTGCGTCGCGCGGTATCGAGGCGGACGTACTTCAAACCGTTCAATGCTCGCCCCTGGGGCGGCGGCGTGCCGTATTTTCCGCGCAGTCGACTCGCAACGGCCTGTTGTTCGGATTCAATCAGGCCGGCACCCATAATATTGTGGACATCAAACATTGCACGGTTCTGAGCCCTGCCATCACCAATCGCCTTGATGCTTTTCGCAGCCTTGCAAACCTGCTCGCCCGCAGCGGCAAATCGTTCAGACTGCAGGTGCTTGCAACGCTCACGGGGCTCGACGTGTCCATTGAGAACATGAGCCAGCTTTCAGAAAAGCAGCGGCAACAGGCGACAGCTCTGGCCCTGCAACTTGGATTTGCCCGATTGTCTCTTGGCAGCGAGACCCTGGTGGAAGCCCACAAGCCGACCATCCGTTTTTCCGGTGTCGACGTGTCGCCGCCGCCAATCGGCTTTGTACAGGCCAGTGTGGAGGCACAGGACCGGATGGTGGCCATCGTTGCCGAACACCTCAGCGGGTTGAAGCGGGTGGCGGACCTGTTTTCGGGAAGCGGCACATTTACCTTCGAACTGGCACGGCAATCGGCAGTGCATGCGGTCGAGGCCGATGGCCCGGCCATGGCCGCACTGGACCAGGCCGCACGCCATGCAAAGGGGCTCAAGCCCATCAGCGTGGAAAAGCGCGATCTTTATCGCCGTCCGCTTCAGCCGGCCGATCTCAAGAAAATCGACGGCGTGACGTTTGATCCGCCGAGAGCGGGTGCACAGGAACAGGCTGAAGAACTTGCAAAATCCAAGGTCAGCAAGGTGGCAGCGGTTTCCTGCAACCCGGCGACATTGGCGCGCGATCTGCGCATCCTGCTGGATGGCGGCTTTCGCATCCGATCAGTCACTCCGATCGACCAGTTCGTCTGGACACCGCATGTGGAGGCGATTGCTCTTCTGGAGCGTTGATCGGGTTAATCACACGAGGCCGTGAATTTTTGCGAAGGGATCCCAGCTCGGATCCTGGTGCCATTCATATTCACAAAATTTTGCAACATCTTTCGCGCGCTGCATTCCGTGCATCCTGGCAATCGCACCAAGGCTCATGTCCATGCCCGCAGATACGCCAGATGATGTTATGAAATGCTCATCCTCCACCCAGCGGGCCTGACGCTCCCAAAGAACCCGAGGCCCCTGTGATTCAACCCAGGAGAAGGCTGCCTTGTTGGTTGTTGCATGCCTGCCGTCGAGCAACCCAGCCCTGGCAAGCAAAGCGCTGCCGGTGCACACACTGAGAACGAATTCTGCATTTTTGCTTGCAGCAACAAGCCAATCCAGAAGAGCCTGATTTTCGACCTCCCTGCGCGTGCCTTTTCCACCGGGGACAAACAGTATGTCGAAGGCGCAATGTTCATGTATCGACAGACTGGCCATTGCAGAAAGCTTGTGTCCGCTTTCAACAGCCCCTTCGCGCTCGGCGATCAGATGAAGTTCATAATCATCGCCAAGGAATCCAAACATCTCCATTGGCCCGAACAGGTCCAGCAATTCAAAACCGGGGAAAATCAACGCACCAATGGTCCGCATTGTTGTAGCTCCTTTGACCATTTACAAATATTTCGAATGATCGGCTGCAAGAAGTCCTATAGCGAGGGCTGCCACACCCCATCCAGATAGCTTGCTTCCTGGTCACCCGGCCATGGCGGCATGGAAATGCAGATAAATTTCAGATCGACATCACCGACGTTTCGGTACTGAAAAGCTGTTCCAACCGGAATGTCGATGGAAGTCCCGGCAAAAAGCGGAGTAATGCGTTCCGATACCCCATCGCGCCGCCAGATTTCGCCCTGCCCCTCAAGGATGTACCAGAACTCGCTCACCGTCTGATGAATGGTTGCTCTATTGACCTGTTTCGGGGGAACCGTGCTGTGAATCATATTGCCATTGGCACCATCCATGATGAATCGGATATCGGCGCCTGCCGGTGATTGCGCATCGGGATTGGCGGGAAGTATCGTTTCTTTCATGGCGTATTGTCCAATCAGGTTCGGGGGAATCGCCAACAATATGCGACCAGTATCGGTTTCATTGCAATGACAGCAGATGCCGAGTGAACCGGCTTTCCGCCATCAAATGATTCCATTTGATCATGAAGCGCTTGTCTTATGATTTCCCAGTTCTTGTGAAAGATTAAGAGAT
>TARA_R110001599_G_scaffold353823_1_pt1 | contig 86750 bp, 77 predicted proteins | sample TARA_R110001599 | Tara Oceans TARA_R110001599 (sample SAMEA4398360) | marine metagenome | biome: Polar Biome; feature: [MES] marine water layer (ENVO:01000295) within the mesopelagic zone...; material: water (ENVO:00002006), including particulate matter (ENVO:01000060) such... | reverse complement strand
AAGTGGCTTGATTATAAATTGACAAAATTTATGCAATGATTGGGTTATGTCTCTTTGCAGCCTGATTTTGAAAATTTGAGTGGTTATATAGACGCGACTACGGGTCAATTCGATGTTCCCAACGACGCCAATCGTTATACGGTTGAGGCCGCGATCACCGGGCCCATTGGCGACAAAGCGGCAGGGCGTTTGGCTATCCGCTACAACAACCAGGATGCCTATCTGCAAAACAATTATTCCCCTACAGAAGCTTTTAATCCGCCGCCGGCAGCAAACGCAGGCAAGGACCTGGGCGATGACGACACGTTCGCCGGTAGAGCCACATTGGCGTTCAGGCCGACTGATAACCTGGAAATTACACTGATGGGTAACTACGCCAAATCTGAAGTGGCAACGGGGCCCTACCAGTCCAAGTCCACCATCGCCGTTGTGGACGAGATGGGAGAGATTATTAATGTTATTGATACGCCCCGCGACGAAACGCGTTTGAGCATCCAGGGTGATCGAGATGGCGGCGGTAACGTCTTTGATGGCAGCGACCTGTTACCGGGGGGCGGGATCGGATTGACCGGACGACTGGCGCCGGGGGCAGATTTCTTTGGCTACCTCGATCCGAACGGAGACGATTTCAGTTTTTCCGGAGATTTCGCGTTCGACGATAACGGCGACACCGAGACCAGCGGACTTTACGCACGAGTAGATTGGGAATTGCAGAATGGCAGTGATTTCACCTCTATAACGGACTACAAATCTTATGACAAGAGTTTGTTTATTGATGTCGATGCATCACCCGTCAATCAGCTGGCAAACTACGCCGGGGTCAATGCGGATACCTTCACTCAGGAGTTTCGCCTCACTGGCGAGACCGATAAAACCCGGTGGGTGACAGGCCTTTACTTTCTTTATATCGACAACGAATCTGACAATGGCCTCAAGGCGCCCCAGAACAGCATCGTGGGAGGCGACTTCCCGATTGATATTGGTGTAAACGCCAAGTTGGAAACGACTTCCTATAACATCTATGGGCAAATGGACTACGATTTCGCCGAGGACTTCACCTTCACTGTCGGCGCCAGGGTGATCCAGGAAGAAAAGGATTTTGATCTGGGCATCGGTATCTACCAGTCGTTTGGTAACGACAGCTTCAACAGAGGGCCGTTTCTGGAGGGCCCGGACACGCCCATCATAAGATACTCAGACGACACCTCAGACACATTGTGGGCGGGCAAGGTACAAATAGACTGGCGCCCCAGCGACGACCTGCTGTTATGGGCGGGCATCAATCGCGGTGTGAAGGCCGGTAGCTTCAACGCACCTCTGCTGGGTTCATACTTCGGCTCTGGCGGCGACGCCGCGCTACCCTATGACGAGGAAGTGCTGATTTCCTATGAAACTGGCTTCAAAGCTACCCTGGGCGGCGGCAATACGCGCCTTAACGGCACCTTTTACTACTACGACTACCAGGATTACCAGGCATTCCTGTTTGTGGGTGTTGGCGGTGTAGTGTTTAACGCCGATGCAGAAACTTACGGTGCTGAACTGGAATTGCAAACTTCGCCTATGGACGGCCTGGACTTCATGTTCAACGTTGCCTATTTTGACGCGACAGTAAAAGACGTTCCCCTGCGATTCGATTCACCGTTGCCGCCCGAAAACGTAGACCCCACCTATGCCCCCCCCTTTCAGGCTTCTGGTATGGTGCGTTATGCGTGGGATGCCATGGGCGGCACTATGGCGGTTCAATCAGACGTAAGTTATTCAGACAGCTTTTACTACAACCTGCGTAACTTCGATGCCGATGAGTTCGATGATTACACGCTGGTGAACGCTATGGTCAGCTGGGAAAGCAGCGATCAGAGCTGGTTGGCCTCTCTTGCAGTGCGTAACTTGACCGATGAGAGCGCAGGCGTACAGGGTTTCGACCTGGCGACCCTCTGCGGTTGTAATGAGGTATCTTACCGCGACAGGCGTTTTTACAGCGTGGGGCTGCGCTACAGTTTCTGAAATAGGACAGGAGTCACAGGCTGATGGATCAGGATAGACGCCAATTTTTGAGAAATACCGGTATCGTCCTGACGGTTGCCGTTGCAGGAGAGGTTTTATTATTATCGCCGGCGCAAGCGCGGGCAGCGGGTCTGCCACTTCAGGTACTGTCCGCGCAGGAGGCCTCTACCCTGGAGGCTATTACGGAAGCGGTGGTGCCCGGTGCACGCAAAGCAGGTATTTCGCAATATGTCGACAAGCAACTCGCGGCCAGCCACGAGGATTCGCTGCTGATGCTGAAATACCTTGGAGTTGCCCAGTCAGACTATCTCTCTTTTTACCAGGGCGGCTTGCGCAGCGCGGATAAACTGGCGCATGCGCGTTTTGAAAAAGACTGGCCTGAGCTTACATCAAGTGAAGTCGGTATGTTGCTCACCGACATTTCGGGTACACAACCCGAGGGGTGGCAAGGGCCGCCAGCTGCGTTCTTCTTCTTTGTTATCCGTTCGGATGCCAGTGATGTTGTGTATGGCACCGAGGAAGGCTTTGCCGAGATTGGCGTGCCTTACATGGCGCACATCGCGCCACCGCAACCCTGGTGACAGCTGTGAAATCGATACCTGTTGAAGATGCATTCGATTTGCTGGTGGTCGGTTCTGGCGCCGCAGGCAGCGTGATGGCAGCGCAGGCAGCGCGCGCCGGCAAACGGGTGCTGATACTGGAAGCGGGCCCGGCCCGAGAGTTGTCAGACCTGGTCAGCTCCCAGATCTGGGCCCGGCGCCTGAAGTGGTCTGGTGCATACGTTGAGGAAGAAGGCAACCTGAGCATCGGGCACGGTTTTAATAGTGGCTGGGGCACCGGCGGTGCCGCGAAGCATCAATATGCCGTCTGGCCGCGGCTGCATGAAAATGATTTCAAAACTAAAACCCGGTATGGCAAAGGCATCGACTGGCCGCTTGAATATCAGGACTTGCAGCCCTACTACGACAAAATACAGGCCGAGGTCGGTATAAGTGGTGACGCAGCGGCGGAGAAATGGCGGCCCCCCGGGGAGAAATACCCCATGCCACCGACCCCCGTGTTCAGCCAGGGTCGGGTTATTGAGAAAGGCTTTCAGGCAATGGGTATGAGCGTCGCACCCATTCCCCTGGCCATCAACAGTGTGCCATACAAGGGTCGCAATGCCTGTCTTTACGACGGTTGGTGCGATGCGGGTTGCCCGATTGGCGCCCTGGCGAATCCCCTCGTGACCTATCTAGCCTGGGCCAGGGAGGCCGGTGCTGAATTACGCAACCATGCGCAGGTTACGCGGGTAATTCACGATGCTGCCGGGCGCAAAGTTACGGGCGTGGAATACTTCGACGCAGAAGGAAAGCAGCACAGGGTGCATGGGCAAGCTGTTGTGCTTGCAACTTTTTGCGTGCAGAACGCACGAATATTACTGGCGTCTGCCAGCGACAAGTATCCCCGGGGCCTGGCCAATAGCAACGACCTCGTTGGCCGTTTCCTGATGACGCACCCGTCACATGCTGTGTACGGTCTGTTTGCCGATGAAACCCTGCCTTATCAGGGGCCGACCGGTGGGCAACTGATTAATCAGGACCACTATGAGCAGAAACTCAAAGCCGGGGCTTATGGCTCCTACCAATGGCTGATAGCGAATGCGCTCAAGCCAAATGACCTGCTGGGTATCGCCAACACCCGGCCGGATATTTACGGGCCTGCCCTGCAGGAATTTATGCGCAAGGCGGCGGCCCACATGGGCGCTATGATTTTTGTTGGCGAGGACTTGCCGCTGGCAGAGAACCGTGTAACGCTTAGCAGTAAGCGCGATCAGTACGGGGTCCCGCTGGCGAAAGCGACCCACAATATAACCGCGCCCACGGAGGCATTGTGTCAGGCCGCAGTGGTTGAGGGCCTGGCGATATTTAAGGCCGCCGGTGCAGCCGAACCCTGGGCCGGCCAACGCTTTGGTATGCACATAATTGGTGGCACTATTATGGGTTCCAGTCCAGAGACGTCGGTAACCGACTCCTACGGTCGCTGCCACGACTTGGACAACTTGTATATTGCTGGCCCCGGCCTGTTTCCCAGTAGCGGGGCCGTCAACCCCACGTTCACGATTCATGCCCTGACACTTCGTTCAGCTGAGCATATTGTAAGGAATATCCCATGATTACTATTCACCACCTCGGCGTGTCCCAATCGGATCGGGTTGTCTGGCTTATGGAAGAGCTGGGCCTGCCTTACGAATTGAAGTGGTATGACCGCGGTGAAGATTTTCTATCTACCCCCGAGTACCGTGCCTTGCATCCGGCGGGAACTGCGCCAGTGATCACCGATGGTGACCTGGTGCTGGGAGAGTCTACAGCGATTGTGGAGTATATTTCCCAGCGGTATGGTGAAGGTAAACTCTCTGTACCCGTGAGTGACCCGGACTATCCCCATTACCTTTACTGGATGCAATTTAACAACAACCTGCAAACGGCGCTCTTTATCAAGCTGGCTATCAAAATGGCCGGCGTGGAGCCTTCAGCAGACAACATCATGCTTACGACGACAGATCGTCGGGAAGAAGGGATCTACCGCACTCTTGAGCAGCGCCTGGGTGAATCCGACTACCTGGGTGGGTCACGCTTTAGCTGTGCGGATATCATGTCGATGTTCAATCTCACTTCGCTGGGTATGCTTGACGCACGGGAGATTGACGATAGCCTGCCCAACACAAAGGCTTATGTGGAGCGCATAAGTGTGCGGCCCGCGTATCAGAAAGCTATGGAGATTGCGGGGCCCGCTGCTACCCGTCCCCAAAGCTGAGCCGTTATCAAAGTGACTTTTGTTGAGTATCGTCATTCAGTGTTTTGTCCCCCCGCAACCGCGCGGCCAGCAGGTCGATAAATGCTCTTACTTTGGTAGATGAGTAGCGTCCGTCGCGGTGAACAATGTGTATGGGGTTGGCAGGGGGTTCAAAATCCCCCAGCAGAATTTCAAGTCTGCCCGCCGCCACTTCCTCGGCAACCTGGTAAGATAGCAGCCGCGTAATCCCCAAGGCCTCGCATGCTGCGGTGACAGCTGCGTCGTTGGTGGTAACTCGCAAACGCGGTTTTACTCTCAGGGGGTGTTCACCTGCGCTCGATGCGAATCGCCAGCCCAGTGAAAAGCTGCCAGCGCTGGAAACGATAGTGCTGTGCTTGAGTAAATCGTGGGGGGCCTGCGGTACCCCATAACGCGCGAGATACTCAGGTGCCGCTACCACGACCGAACGCACGGTACCCACGCGCAATGCCCGCATGCTCGAATCGGGGAGATCGCCGATGCGTACGCTGACATCCATCCCTTCCTCCAGCAAGTTCACTACCCGGTCCAGGAACACGGCATCGACTTCCATCTTGGGGTAGCGTTGCAGATAATCGACAATACCCGGCATTACAAATTTACGCCCGAACAGCACCGGGGCTGTCACTGCCAGGTGGCCCCGGGGGTCAGCGCTAATACCGGCGGCAGCCTCATCGGCGGATTCCAGTCGGGCCAGGATTTGTCGCGCGTCTTCGAGGTAGCGTTGGCCCGCCTCGGTGGCACGTACGTAGCGGGTGGTGCGATTGAGCAGCTTGACACCTAATGTCTCTTCAAGCGCCGCCACGGCACGGGTGACAGCTGGAGGCGAAAGTTGCAGCCGGCGTGCGGCCGCAGCAAAGCCCTGTTCCTCCGCCACGGCCACATAAACCTGAATCTGGTGAAAGCGATCCATTTATTATTCCGTTAAGTGAAATAAACAATTCCAATATTAGATCATTCTTCTTCCAAAAGGAATTTGAGATAGTGAGGACACTGACACAGACAGTGAATACGGAGCCATGGGACACAAATTCGCCGAAATCGCCTTCACCCCGGTAATCCGCGATATCCAGATCGCCAGAGGTTCGCGCAACGCTTACGCCGCGATGGATGAAGGGGCCCCATACAACCACATTCTTGGCGAGCGCGAGGCCAGCTTTATCGCCGCCCGCGACAGTTTCTACATGGCCAGCGTCAGCGAGTCCGGCTGGCCCTATGTGCAACACCGCGGTGGCCCTGCCGGTTTTATGAAGGTGTTGGGCGAACGGGTTATCGGGTTTGCGGATTATTCGGGCAATCGCCAGTACGTGAGTACCGGCAACGTCAGCAGCGATGATCGCGTATCGCTGTTTTTTATGGATTACCCCAACCGGCGCCGGCTGAAGATGTTGGGGCGGGTGAGAGTGATCGACCCGCAGGATCCTGAGTTTCCAGCTGGCCTGATCGATGACGATTACACGGTGTTGGTGGAGCGGGGGTTTGTCATTGATGTAGAGGCTTTTGACTGGAACTGCCCGCAACATATCACGCCGCGTTTCACTGAGGCGGAGATTAAGTCCGTGGTTGCGGGCTTACAGGAGGAAAATCGTCAACTCAAAACCGGTCAGGTCCGCAGCAGCGAAGCTGCGAGGCCGAAAGCCGCCTCGGCACCAGGCGCAGAGTCGAGCGCCCTGGGCGAGGGCCCGCTGAAGCTGGTAGTAAGCGGTATTCGCCAGCTGGCCCCCAGGGTGCGCGCCTTCGAATTGCGTGACCCAGATGGCGGTGAATTACCGTCTGTTGAACCCGGTTCCCACCTTCGGGTCCCGGTGCGCCTGCCCAACGGGGAGTTAGTGGATCGCCACTATTCCATTGCATCAAACCCCGCTCGGCGAGATGCCTTCGAAATTGCCGTTCTGCGCGAGGATGAAGGTCTGGGCGGGTCTGCCGCCGTACACGACACTTACCATATCAACACAGCACTGCACATCGACCTTCCCGGTAACCATTTTTCTTTGCATGACGACCAACGCCCCGCGCTGCTGATCGCCGGGGGTATCGGCATTACACCGATCAAAGCTATCTCCCAGTCTCTCGCCCAGCGCGGTAACGACTTTCATCTGCACTACGCCGGGCGCAGTCGCGCCGAGATGGCCTATCGCGATCGGTTGGAGCGTGAGTTTGGTAATCAGCTCAGTATCTACAGCGCTGCCGACGGTGAGCGTCTGGATATTGATGCTGTCCTGCGGGGCGCTGCGGCTGATGCAGTAATTTATGTTTGTGGCCCTGAGCGCCTCGTTAGTGCTGTGCTCAAAGCGGCCAAAGGACAGGGTATCGATCCCGACCGCGTTCGGCTGGAGCTGTTTAGCTGACAGCCATTTATCCGTTTGGTTGAGTTAAACGATTCAACCGGGCAAAAACCCGTAGCAAAAGGAGTTACAAGCATGAGCAAAATCACACTTTATCGCCACCCTCTGTCCGGCCACGCGCATCGCGCCGAGCTGTTTCTATCACTGCTGGGAATTGACGCGCAACTGATTGATGTCGACCTGATGACCGGTGCACACAAGCAGGAAGCATTTCTGGCGAAGAACCGTTTTGGCCAGGTACCCGTGTTGGAAGATGACGGCGACATCATCGCCGATTCCAGCGCCATTCTGGTCTATCTCGCGATGAAATACGATAATGCGCGCAGCTGGTATCCGTCCGATCCGGTTGCAGCGGCGGAGGTTCAGCGTTTTCTGTCTGTCGCGGCTGGCCAGGTTGCCTCGGGTCCGGCTTCTGCCCGGCTCGTTAACGTCTTCGGCGCCGGTCTCGACCATGAGCGCGCCAAAGAGATTGCCCATGCTGTGCTCGATGTGCTCAACAAGCACCTGGAAAACCGCGACTGGTTAGCGGGTGAGAGGCCGACAATTGCCGATGTTGCCAATTATGCGTATATCGCGCACGCGCCGGAGGGAGACGTCTCCCTGGAGGCCTATCCGAATGTGCTTGCCTGGTTAAGTCGTATCGCGGCCCTGCCCGGTTTTGTACCGATGCAGCGCACCGAGGTTGGTCTGGCCGCATGAGGCACACCTGAGGCATGACGACCGGTGGCAAAGTTTGCCCGGTATCATCCTCTGCTATCTTGAGGCAAATCAAGGAATCGCATTGCACCAGCTCACAATGGTTGCAATGCACCTCATTTCGCCTTGTAGCTTAAGCGTCGTTTGCTACTATCTGTCTACTCGATAATTAGCCGGTTTGCCTCCATCAGGCGACCCGGCTTGCCATCCAGGACGCTTAAACATGATGACATTTTTTCGTAAACGCTGGTTCCTCGTTCTTGCGGGCCTTGCTATTCTCGGTATTGGCGTTGCTGCCTCGTGGGCGGTCATGGATACCGTGATACATGCGACGGGTGACTACAAGTTTTGCACCAGTTGCCATTCCCATGCCCCCATCGGTGCGTCTTATCGAGAGGATATCCACGGTGGCAACAATGCAGTCGGCTTTCGCGCCACCTGCTCCCAGTGTCATATCCCTCAGGACAACTCCCTGCACTATCTTTGGGTGAAGGGGCTACACGGTGTGGTTGACCCCTATATGGAGTTAACCCAGAACATTTACGATATCGACTGGCATGGTAACCGCGAGCGCAGAGAGGAATTCGTCTACGATTCCGGCTGCCTCAGTTGCCACGTTTATTTGCTGGAGCAGACGGCAGACAACCGCAGGGCATCTCGCGCCCACACCCGTTATTTTGAAGATCCGGACAAGCACGGATGTGTATTCTGCCATGAAAATGTAGGCCACAACCGCTTGGAATATCACCTGGAGGAAATGGGTTGGCCCAAGGACAAGGGAGCACAACCCTGAGGCGCGTGGTTCGGCTCAAAATTGCTGTTGCGGCCGGGTATTGCCGCATTTTCCCTGGCTGAGGGCGGCGAACCTGCTCTCTTAGTCGCTGCTCTCGACTTCCCCTTTGCGGCCACGGTCCGCCGGCGGCCCACCCTCGGGTGCACAGGCCAGGCTATCTTCGCTGCGTGGCACAATGCAGCTCCCCCCTATCGTTTTCCCACCGCGCCCCGCAAAACTGCAACTGTCTCCCTCGGATCTGTCGGCGCAAGCCTCAAGTGCCTCCAGCGGCGGACCACGGCGTTTGCCACCCTGCCCATCGGACTGTGCTTGGGCGAAATTGGTGGTGACGCAGGCGGTTAGCGCCAGTGCCAGGATTGTGCTGCGCTGTAGCGTGTTGTAGAACATGGGTTGTCTCCTTGACTGTGTTTAGAACAACAGTAGTTTTACACAGGAGCAAGGAGAGAGAAGGGAGGAAATGTGAAGACTTCCGGAAGATAGATAAGCCGCGAAGTTAGCTAGTCAATTTTGTAGCCCACACCGTAGATTGAATGTATCACTTCTTCGTTATCCAGCGCTTTTGCCAGCTTGCGACGCAGGTTCTTTACATGGGTATCGATGGTGCGATCACTGACCACGCGTTCATCGGCATAGGCCATATCCATCAATCGGTCGCGCGAAAACACGTGGCCGGGCCAGGACATGAAACCTTGCAATATCTTTATTTCAACAGGGGTTAGGTCGATCCGCTGATCGCGGGCAGTGCATTCAAAGCGATCCAGCGACAGGGTTATATCGCCGTATTGCAGTTGATTTTCCCGGGGCCTTTCAGCAGGCGTGGAAACACGTCGTAATATTGTGCGGATGCGGGCCACCACCTCACGTGGACTGAAGGGCTTGCATACATAGTCATCCGCGCCCAGTTCCAGGCCCACCAGCCGGTCTATCTCATCGACTTTCGCGGTAAGTATCATGATGGGTAGATCGGAGAACTGACGCACTTCGCGACAGATGGAAAGGCCATCCTTGCCGGGCAGCATGAGATCCAGAATCAGGAAAATAGGTTGCAGTGACCTGACCTTTTCTACGGCGTGTGTCCCTTCGTCCAGCACCGTCACTGCGAAACCTTCACGTTGCAGGTAATCTACTAGTATTTGCGCGATCTTGTGTTCGTCCTCAACGATCAGAACCTGCGGTTTATTCATTGGGTATCCTCATGCATTGCCGGAAGTATTACACCAATGCACAACCCTCCGAGGCGGGAGGGCGAGGCGGTAATGCTGCCATCGTGAGCCTCGACAATATTCCGGCAGATAGCGAGGCCGAGACCAGCGCCACCGCTGCGGCGACTGCGTGACAGCTCCTGACGGTACAGGGGGTCAAACAGTTTTTCGCAATCTGCCGCAGTAACGCCCGGAGGCGTATCATCGATCTTGATAACAACGTCACTGCCCGGGTTTGTCAGCGTCAGTTCTATTCGTCCCGGCGTATCGGTGTAGGCCAGGGAATTTTCCAGCAGATTGCAGAAAAGTTGATACAGGCGCGCCGGGTCTCCCCGGGCCGGCATGGCCCCGGTGTCAGGCATTACTAATTCGATGTCTTTTTGTGCTGCACGATTGCGTAGCGACCGGGCCGCCTCTTGCAGGCAGGCTGTGACATCTACTGTGGTGAACTGGTATCTCAGGCCTCCAAGTTCGGAGAGTGACAACTCGTAGAGGTCATCAACCAGGTTGCGCAACCGCTTTACTTCCTGATCCAGTGACTCAAGCTGATCGGTATCAAATTCGCGAAGCCCACCCTGTAGTGCCTCGATCTCCCCGGTTAGCACGGTCAGTGGGGTGCGCAGCTCATGTGAAATATCGGCCAGCAGGCGTCGGCGGGAATTCTGGTTTGCCTCCAGTGTTGTGCCAAGGTGGTCGAGATCCCGGGTCAGTTGGCCCAGTTCGTCGACCCTGCTCTCGTTGAGCCGTTGGCTGTAATTACCCTTCGACAGCTCGGCCACATGCTTGATCATTCGCCTGATCGGGGCTAACAGGCCCTGGGCCAGCACCAGCGATACAACAAAAGCCAGTGCCGCGCAGGACAGGCCAATGATCCAGCTTGTCCTGAGCTGCTGCCTGGAAAAGGCCGTCTCCAGCGGTGAACTGATACGTCTTCGGGGTGCGCTGCGTAACTCAGCAACCGTCACCCCATCCACCACCACGGGCACGCGAATAGTCAGGCCACCGGGAAAGTCGATGCCGGACCCAGCGATAAGTGTGCCATCCGGGTCCGGGGGGCCAGTAGCCTGACCCGCCGGTGCTGCCACAATTTTCAGTGCTACTGTTGTAGCCAATGTCTTGTCCGAATTCGACCGTATCTCCCGCACTGGCGCTGGTAACACCTGCGCCAAAGTCGCTGGATGCTTTGGGGCGGTCATTCAGCTTATCGGCCATGGTCTCCGTCATTTCTATGTCGTAATTCGGTATACCTGTTGCTTCAACGTACACGTAGGACACTGAATCTACCGTCAGTTCCTCAACCAGCTGTACATCTTCCAGAACGCCGGTGTTGCTGCTCTCCGATTCAAAAATCTGTCTTGAGCGCTCGCTGGTATTGATGATCCAGGGCGAATGAATGGAGATGATATCCTCAGAGGTGCTGTCGTCGATTTCATCTGTAACGCCTGATACATCTCCGTTCGTATCGACGGCGTCATTCACCGAGCTAGTATCACTGCCGCCGCTGCCACCACAGCTCACTAATACAGTGAATAGGGTGTATGAAGCGATTGGTAGAAGTCTTTTAACTGGACTGTTCATAAGCCTGGGCCCGAATGCAATGTGTTTCCAGCATTCACTATGGCGTCGAATTGTGTGGCAAATGAGAAGAATTGCGGGAGAAAGCACGGATATACAGTGCGTTGGGGTGCAGGGCCTGCAGCGGGTTGAACGCCATCCCACCAGCCGTGGTAGGCACCGCACAATCGTACAAGATGTGTCTTGCCAGTGTCTCTGGCTGTTTCGCCACGATGTCAGTTAGAGCAGGGAGATGACAGCGTGGTTGCAGAATTGCGAAGTTATTGTGTCAGCCCTTTGGGTTGGCCGGGCATTCCAGTCAAACACGATATCGACTATCTTGGCGCCACGGGAGAGAACATGACATACGAACTACTGACCGCACTGGGCGTCTTTGCCTTTGTGGCATCTATAACGCCAGGGCCAAACAACCTGATGTTGATGGCGTCCGGTGCGAACTTTGGTTATCTGCGCAGCATTCCGCACATGGCAGGTGTCGTAGTCGGTTTTACGACCATGCTGTTTCTGGTGGGGCTTGGCTTGATCAGAGTTTTCGATTCGGTGCCGTTCAGCTATACCGTATTGAAAGTGTTGAGCGTGGTTTATCTTGTGTATCTCGCGTGGAGGATTGCCACTGCGGCGGCCCCCGGAGAGGCGTCAGAGGGGGGCGGTAAACCCTTTACATTCATGCAGGCTGTGCTGTTTCAGTGGGTAAACCCCAAGGCCTGGACTATCGGCCTGACCGCGATAACGGTGTATGCCCCCACGCGCAGCGTCGCAGCCCTTTTGATCCTGATGGTCACCTTCGGTGCAGTGACGCTGCCCTCGATCAGCCTCTGGACCTTAATCGGTCAGCAACTGCGCAACCTACTCACTAATAAGCTGCGACTGCGGGTTTTCAATGGTGTTATGGCAGCACTGCTAATCGTTTCTTTGTATCCGGTGTTAACCGCGACATAAGTCAACGGCTTGACTCAAACGGAATCTTGCAGCAGCTGCCAGAGGCGCGCGATATGTTCGCGCCGGGTATCCTCGACGCCAATGGACACTCTCGCCATCCAGCGCCCATCCAGCACAGACGGGGAGAGAAAAGCAGCACCGGACGCATTGATCCGTTCAACCCAGGCCAGTGTGTGCTGGTCCAGGGCGTCTTCGCTGAGTGGCTTGTCTTGTGTGTCCTTGGGTACATGGCGAATACAAACGGTTTGCAACTGGACGGGTGCCAACACCTGCCAATCTTCGGCGGCTTCCACCTGCGTTTTGAACCATTGCGCGTTGTCCAGATCGCGACGCAGCCTGGCCCTGATCGCGTCAATGCCGTCCAGGCGCAGGTGGAACCAGAGTTTCAGCGCGCGAAAGCGTCGGCCCAGTGGAATTCCCCAGTCGCGATATTGCGTCACTTCACCATCTGCCGCAGAGCGCAGGTAGGCCGGGTTGGTGGACATCACCCGCTCGAGGTGCTCTACATCCCGCACGTAGAACAGGGCTGTATCCAGGATTGTGCCCATCCATTTATGGGGGTTCCAGGCGAGAGAGTCTGCCTGTTCAACACCCTGCCACAGGTGACGGTACTCGGGGAGCAGCATCGCTGAGCCGGCCATCGCCGCATCCACATGCAGCCATACGTTGTGTTTGTTGGCGATGGTGGCAATGGCTGCAACAGGGTCCATGGCCGTGGTGCCGGTCGCACCGACAGAGCACACAATGCCCGCCGGGATGCTGCCTGCGGCCAGGTCTTGTTCGATGGCGGTGGCCAGAGCCTCGGGCAGCATCGCCCGGCTGTAGGGGTCTTCTTCTATATACCGTAAATTGTCGTTGCCAAAACCTGCCAGTTGTACGGCCTTGGCAATGGAAGAATGGGCCTGTGCCGTGCTGTACACGACCAGTGGTGCCGCCATACCCTGCAGGCCGGTACCGTTTTTGCTGAGATCACTCGCGCGTTCCCTGGCCAGAATCATCGCCGTGACGCAGGCCGTGGAGGCCGTGTCGTGGATTGTGCCGCGCCATTGCTCGCTGAGGCCGGTCAGCTGGCGCAGCCAGTCGCAAACCACTTCTTCCAGTTCGGTAAGTGACGGACAACTCTCCCAGGAAATACCCAGCGTTCCCAGGCCGGAGCTGGCGATATCGCCCAATACGGAGGCCAACGAGGCATTGGAGGGAAACCAGCCGTAGTGCATGGGGTGTTGCACCTGTGTGATCCCCGGCACAATGATCTGCTCCATGTCTGCCATCAGCTCGCTGAATGCGTGTGCGCCTTCAGGTGCTGACGCAGGCAGGCCCGCGCGTACTTCGCCGGGCTGCACCTGAGCCCGGACTGGCAGCGCGGGTATTTTCGCGCGATAGTCGGCGATCCAGTCGATTAACTCATGCCCTGCCTTGCGAAACTCATCGGGTGTCATTATTTCTGCGCCTTTTTCTTCAGTTATCAGGAGTACGACAAATCTGGAAGTGTGGCTGGCAAGAACCGGCATCCATTTTTTTGTGAGAGCCCGTATAATCGCCGTCAATTATCGCATGATCAAGGAAATAGCAATGTCTGATGTACTCGCGCAAGCACTCACGCTGCCCTGTGGGGCCGTAATACCCAACCGTTTGGCCAAGGCGGCCATGACCGAAGGGCTTGCTACGCCCCGGGGTGTGCCGACGCCGGAATTGGAAAGGCTTTATGGCCTGTGGAGCGATGGCGGTGCAGGCGTGCTGCTGTCAGGTAATATACAGGTAGACGCAGACCACCTGGAGCGACCGGGAAACGTGGTGATTGACCGCGAACCCGATACTGAAATGGCGGCGGCCCTGGCGAGCTGGGCGCAGGCTGCCACCCGCAACGGCAACCACTTCTGGGCGCAGATCAGCCACGCCGGCCGCCAGACCCAGAAGATGGTAAACCCGACACCCAAGGCCCCCTCCGCTGTTAAGCTGGGCCTGCCCGGGGGCCAGTTTGGCCAACCTGTTGCGTTGACCGTCCCTGAAATTGAGGAGTTAGTGCGCCGCTTTGGTGTCTGCGCCGCCGCCGTTAAAACGGCTGGGTTCACCGGGGTGCAGGTACACGCGGCCCATGGCTACCTGCTCTCCCAGTTTCTCAGTCCCCGCAGCAACCGGCGTGGCGACCAGTATGGCGGTACATTGGAAAATCGTGCCCGGGCATTGCTTGAGATCGTAGCCTCGGTGCGTGCGGCAGTGGGCTCGGACTTTCCGGTCGCAGTGAAACTCAATAGTGCAGATTTCCAGAAGGGCGGCTTTGATTTTGAAGACAGCCTGCGAGTGGCACAGTGGTTGCAGGAGGCCAGCGTGGATCTCATCGAGATTTCTGGTGGCACCTATGAGCAGCCAAAATTACTGGGTGTTGAAGGTATGGAAGAGGTAGATGAACAGCAGGTGGCAAAATCCACCCAGATGCGTGAGGCCTATTTTGTCGACTTCGCCCTGGCGATGCAGGAAAAAGTGTCGATACCCCTGATGGTCACTGGCGGCTTCAGACGTCGCGATGTGATGGAGCAGGCTGTTACCAGCGGCGGTGCCGATCTTGTTGGCCTCGGGCGGCCCATGTGCGTGATGACCGACGCCCCGGCGCAGTTGCTGGCCGGCCTTGAGGAATTGCCTCGTTACGAAAATGAGCTAGCCCTTTTTCCGGATTGGTTGTCTTTTTTGTCCAGGTTGAAGTTTATTCGCCCGCTGGCAATATTCGCGGTGATGTACTGGTACTACGCCCAGCTGGAAACCATCGGCACAGAGGGCAAAGCCAATGTTTCCCAATCGGTATTTGCCGCCACCAGACGCATTATGGCGCAACAGAAGGAATTACTATCCCCGCGTTAGACCCGGGTTATAACCAGGGCCGGGCCGTTTTGGCCCGGCTGTCAGCCGGGTTCGCGCAACAGCGCGTTGGCCCTTTTTTCTCCCTAAATCTCTATCTCTCTGTATTGGTGTGCCCTACAAACGTGAAAAGTGTGACCTGGATTTGTTTTTCATTTCTTGAGGGGGCTAAAAGCAGCAATATTGGGTGAGCTGGAGCGAAAAAATTGCTCAAAATCCGAAAATTTACAGGTCTCGAATACCACCTATCGAAGTATTTGACCGACCATCCGGGTGCGGACCATGATATCCCTGAGAACTGCGGATTATCTCTACTTTTAGCCACTCCGCGCGTGATTTCCCCTCGGGTCTCTCAGTATATTGACTGCGTGATCAGTACAGCGAAAGAGGGATATTGACGTGACTAACTTTGAGAACAGAAAACCCGACACGGTTAACGAAACTACCGGTTTCAGTCGTGAGCGTGGTTTTACCATGATCGAAGTAATGATCGTGTTGGTGGTTGTTGCGATTCTAGTTACAGTTGCCGCGCCAGGGTTCCAGAACCTGATCGGCAATAACCGGATTATCTCCGAAGTTTATACCTTGCGGGCGACGCTCAATAATGCGCGGTCGGAAGCGATGGCTCGCCGGGCGCAAGTAGTGGTTTGCCCGTCTGTCGATGGAGCTGCTTGTGCAGATTCAGACGATTGGTCGACAGGCTATATAGCGTTTGTAGATACCGACAGAGACAATGTAGCTGATCCGGATGATCCGGACGAAGAAATTATTCAGGTAGAAGCCGAGGAACGTGCCGTCGACATAGCGTTCAATAACGCTGTGCGTCTCGTGCGCTTCAATGCTCAAGGTGTAGCGTTGGGTTTTGACGGTGCCTTTACTTTCTGTGATGACCGCGGTGCCGAAGATGCCCGTGCACTGATCGTGAACCCGGTAGGTACGGTAAGATCCGCAAGGGATACCGACACTCCGGAGGACTACATTGTCGATGACGGGGCAGGCGACAATGTTACCTGCAACTAGAAAAAACTATGCGGTAGGTGCCCGATCAGAGTCAGGGTTTACCCTGATCGAAGCTCTGATCGCCGGTGTTATCCTGGCTATCGGAGTGCTGGGTGTTGTCAGTTTGCTCTCAATGTCAAAGGTATCACAGCACGAAAGTATACAGCGTGTGCGCGCGGTCTCATTAGCCGATGATATCCTCGAACGTATTCGTAGAAACCCCAATGGCATGGCCGTGTACGATACCGGCCTGGCATCGCCGCTGGGAGGAGAGAGCCTGGGTGTTAATGCACCGGACCCGGATTGCAATGCCAGCGCGTGCACAACACAGGAGCTGGCGACTCTCGACCTTTGGGCGTGGGAACGTTTACTGGATGGCGCATCAACTACGGTCACTGATGATGAGGGGGAGGTAAGCTCCACCTCCCGCATGCGTAACGTGCGCGCCTGCATTGACTTTACCGCCGATTCCTTGAAAGCGAACACCGGGATGGTGGATATTGTTCTCCAGTGGCAGGGGTTGAATAAGTCGAAAGATGCCGTGGCAGCAGGCGGTGTTGTTTGCGGTGACGATTCTGATGCCGGCAGTATACGGCGTCAGTTGATTGTGAGTAGTTATGTCATTGATGAGAAAGAGCTATGAATTATTCCAGGCAGCGCACTTCGGTACATAAGCCATCTCGGGGATTCTCTCTGGTAGAGCTTATGATTGCCATGCTGCTGGGCCTCATCATTATTGGTGGCGCCATTTCAGTCTATCTGGCATCCAAGCGATCAATGACGGAAGGTGAGCAGGTTGCAGCTCTCTCTGAAAATGGCCGTTTTGCGCTGCAACTCATCAGTTCATCGGCCCGGCATATAGGATTTTTCGGCGGTGCCAATCCGGCAGATATTAAAGAAGACGCCTCATTAGGGGGGCTTGCGACCGACTGCACCGGAGATGCTGCCGCCTATAATACCCGAAACGCGTTCTTTGCTGTTCGCGCCGCTTCCGCAAATGTTCTGGGTTGTATAACGGATGCCGTCCCAAACACCGACGTTTTAGTTATCAAAGGGATCGACCCACGGCCTCTTTATGATGGTGACCCGACCGACCCTAATTCGCCGCGTGACGGCATTATTGATGATCTCGATAGTGAGGAAGTTTACGTCATCTCCAACGCCGAAGGGGGTATTCTGCTGGACGGCGCAGACACAGCTCCCAATGTGCTTGAGGGTGCTGATATTCCCCTGGGTGTTGCTTGGCCCTATCGCTTACAAATCTATTACATCAGTGATGGTGTTGCGCGTAATGGCGGCATCCCGACGCTGAGCCGGAAGATTTTGGCATGGGACAGCGGGTCTGGAGCGATGGATGTGATTACCCAGGATCTGGTTCAGGGGGTTGAGAACTTACGGTTTCTGTTTGGCTACGATTCAGCCAATGCCGGTGAGGTGGATACCCTGGTGAGTTTGGACGATATGACTGCCGCTAATGCCTGGAATCAGGTGAGTTCCCTTGAAGCTTTTATCCTGCTCCGCAGTGATGTGGTTGATCCGAGTTATATTAACGACAAAACCTACCAGATGGGCGATATTGATGTTGGTCCTATAGGGGACAACCTGAGGCGAATACTGCTGCACTCCCAAATAGTCATGCGTAACCCAAGACTGGTGCTCAGAGGGGGTGTCTAATGAAAAACTCACCTATGATGATACCGAGGCAAAACGGCGTTGCGCTTGTTACGGCTTTGCTTTTTCTCCTGGTAGTGACAGTGTTGGCTGTGACAGCTGCAAACAACAGTGCGCTGGGCCTGAAGATGTCAGCCAGTATGCAGGATGCCTATGGCTCTTTTCAGTCGGCTGAAGCCGGAGCTTACGCAGCTCTTGGTCTGGCTGGTGGGCCCCAGGATCCGTTCATGCGCCAGTCTATCGTAGCCGACCCATTCCAGGGGGTGACTGATCACCCGCTGCGGAATCAGGCGGCAGATCCCAACGATGTACCTATCGACGTGGATGTGATTCTTATCTCTACCCAGCACACATGTCCGCGACCGCCTTCGAACCGGGGCGGATCCGGCGCCGATATTTTTGATTGCGACTATTACCGTATCCAATCTGAACATGATCAGCCAGGGCAGGCTCGAACCCAGGTTGAACTGGGTGTGGTCAAAACTGTAATTGGTAGTGGCTGAGACCGAAGTTGAGGCAGCGCCAACGAATCAGATATATGAGTTTTTGTGGAGGACAGTTCCATGCTTAATAATGTAGCTAAAACACTACTGGCGATTCCCAGTGCCATTGCACTGGCTTTGATGAGCGCCAGTTTCCCCGCAACAGCTGATGATACTGAAATTTACCAGGCTGAATATGACTCAGCGCTGAATGGCGGTACGCGTGCCAAGGTATTGATTGCGTTCGATGATTCGGGAAGTATGAGTACGCAGGTTGAGCAACAGCGGCCGCCCTATGACTCCAGTGAGTCCTATGCGATTAGTGTCTCGTCCGATCGGATTTACTGGTCGACTAGTGGCAGTGTTCCGGGGACGAACAGTAGCAATTGGTTTTCGGCCTCCCGCAACCGCTGTTCTTCCTCATACAACCCTCTGGATGCCAATGGTCGTTTCACCACTGAGCGCGCCAGGCGGTGGGTGGACTCCAGTATTCAGCAAGGCCAGTGCACCAATCAATGTCCGGCCGGGACAACCTATCGGAACCCCCCAGGCCCAAATAATGCGGGCTGTTACGAGCAGACCACCGTTAACGAGCCTGTTACAAAGCTGGTGTATTACGGCAATGATTACAACAAAAACAGGTGTTACAACGGCACCATTTATGTCGACCCGGCAGGCAGTAATAACGACGCTTGTTATACAGAAGTAACGTCAAGCAGCCCTGTAACAGGTTGGATATACCGCTTCAATGATGGTAGAAATAACAGCTGTAAAAGTGGCACAACCTACTTGTATGTAGACCCGCCAGGCGGAAACAACGCCTATGACGCCTGTTTTGAGCTGGTCACAGAACCTGAATTTACCGAGACTACAGATTGGGTATATAGCGGGCCGCGGGAACAAGTCTGTGAAGGGGATACGGTTGTACCCGGTTCCTGGCAGAGTCTCAGCAATAACGCACACTCGCCCACTCATGTTGAGTGCCGTGACGATGTCAGCGACAGCATCGATGATAATGGTTCGGGCCAGGGTGCCGGTTATCCCCAAACCAATGTTGTCAATGGCAATGAGTACGGGCCGAATGTGGATTCGTCAGTAGAGTGGGGTGGTTCACCCTACACGTTCTATACCTCACACTATATGAACTGGTATCACGATGACAGCCTGACAGAGAGTCGTTCAAGGCTGGATATCGCGCAGGAAGTTATAACAACGATTATCGACACCAATACCAGCATCGATTTCGGCCTACTCGAATTTAACTACAATGAGGGGGGGCGGATAGCGCACCGTATCATCGAAAACATGTCTGGTGCACAGCGCACCAACCTGATTAGCCTGGTTAATCAGATGGATCACGCGGGCAGTACGCCTATGTGCGAATCGATGTATGAGGCTTATAACTATATTGCGGGCAGGCCCGTGGAGTATGGCAACTCAGCCCTCGGAGGAAGCGATAGCCGTGGTGTGTACGACGTTTTGCCAAAAGATCCTTTGGCCGAAAGCGGCGGGACTTATATCTCACCCAATACTGACTGCGCCTACACCTATATCATTCTGATAACGGATGGTTTCCCGCAAAGCGACACCGGTGCCAACCAGAGGATTAAGAATATCACCGGGAAGAGCTGCGATAACTATGTGGATGCCAATGGCAGTAATACCGAGAACTGTCTGCCACAACTCACCGAGTACATGGCCAACACAGACCTTGATGGCAACAGTGACAATGGCGAGCAGTTTGGTATCACCTACACCATTGGTTTTGCTACCGACCAGGAACTGTTAAGCGACGCCGCCGAAAACGGCAAAGGCGAGTACTACACTGCCAATAATGCTCAACAGCTTACCGAAGCCTTTCAGGGTGCGATTGTCGGCATTCTTTCCAAGGCCACAACGTTTACTTCTCCGGCTGTTGCTGTCGATACTTTCACCCGTACCCAGAGCCGCGATGAGGTGTTTTACGCCATGTTCAAGCCGGGTGCCACGGTAGACTGGATTGGCAATATCAAAAAGCTGAAACTGAATTCGGACGCGGTTCTGGTCGATTCCACGAACACAGCAGCCCTTGACGCGGTTACCGGAGACATCAAACCAACGGCAACGACTTTCTGGAGTGTAGGTCAGGATGGTCCTGATGTTGACAAGGGCGGTGTCGGCGCACTCCTGGCCGCGCGTGATCCCGCTGGGCGTACTATCTATAGCAATACGGGTAACGGTAGTACGCTCGAGATATTCAATGCGACCAACTTTGACGCCGGTGCGCTTGGGCTAGGCAGCTCCGCCGATTTGTACAGTCTGCTGGGTGCAGCAACACAGACTGCAGCAACTCGCCAGATTGACTGGGCTCGCGGATTTGATGCCTACGACAAGGACGGTGACGAAATTACTGACGAGCCCAGAAGCTGGATACTCGGTGACATTCTGCACAGCCAACCGCTGGTACTTAACTACGGTGCAAGAGGCAGTTTCACGGCCGCCACACCAGATATGAGACTTTTGGTAGGGTCGAATTCCGGCTTTGTGCACCTCTTCGGAAACAGTGATGGCGAGGAGGACTGGGCGTTCTTCCCCAAGGAACTGGCATCTATACTCCCGCTGCGCAGACGAAATGCACAGACCAATGAGCACGTTTATGGTATGGACCTGACGCCGGCTTCCTACACTTACGACGCTAACTATGATGGCACGCTTGATTCGACCGACGGCGACAAAGTGTGGGTTTTCCTCGGTATGCGTCGGGGTGGGCATGCCTACTATGCCCTCGATTTATCCAATCCGGACAGCCCATCATTCAAATGGCGAATCGATGAGAATACTGCGGGCTTTGGTGAGTTGGGGCAAACCTGGTCAAGACCGGTGGTTATCAAGATACCCGGCTACAGAGACGGCAACGGTAAATTAAAACCCGTGCTTGTGTTTGGTGCCGGGTATGACACAGGAAAGGATGCGTCTGGAGTAGGGGCAGCCGACCAGGAGGGTAGAGGCCTTTATATAGTCGATGCCGATACGGGTGCGTTGATATGGAGTGTCACACCCGCAATTAGTTCTGCCACCAATTTGTCTGAGCCGGGCCTTCTGCATTCCGTGCCGGGAGCTGTAACGGTGCTCGATAGCAACGCAGACGATATTACCGACCGAATCTACTTTGGTGATACGGGAGGGAATATATGGCGTGTTGACCTGCCGGGTAACGAGCTACCCGATTCCAGCCAGGATACCTGGCAGATTAACAAGCTGGGAGTGTTTAACGGTGCCAGCACGGCGACAGACAGGCGCTTCTTCAACGCCCCGGAGATCGTACGTATACGGCTTGACGGCGTACCTGTGGATGCCGTTCTTATAGGCAGTGGTGACAGGACTAACCCGAATGCTACTGATGTTGATAATCGGTTCTACATGATTCGTGATATGGCCGTTTCACCCTATAAAACAGAGACGCCCACCACCGCTGAATGTGCAGATGAGGACGTGCAGGATTTCAGGTGTAGTTTGCCGTTGTCAGACAGCAACCTTTACGACATAACCGACAACGACATTAATGAGGGCAGTGACGAGGAAAAAATTGCGGCAGTGGAAAGCCTCAGAGTGGCCAGTGGCTGGCGCTTTGACCTGAGTAATGCCGGTGAGAAGAGTCTTGCCAAGAGCGTTACAATCAATGGCCGTGCCTTTGTGCCTACGTTCACTCCGTCGAACCTGCTGAGTGATATCAACAGCTGTGAACCGCAGTCGGGGACTGGGCTGATGTACATTTTCGACATCTACAGCGGGGGCCGAGGCGTGATCAATCTTGGCTCTATTATTCCCGATACACCCTCACTGCACTTTTCGGAGGATGGCGTAATTCGCTTCCTGCTTCCCCCGGGTGCCCCGGCTTCAAGCTCGGACCAACCAGGAGACGTAGACTGTGTAGGTGCAGTGTGTGACCTGAACGAGACGCTGCGGCAACCGTATGGCAACTACTGGTTCCAGGAGGGCTACGAGTGAAGTCTGTAAATGACTACAGGCCAGCACATTTGACGGCAAACGGAGGCTTTACGCTGATAGAAGTGATGATTGTTATCGTCATTGTCAGCGTGTTGCTGGCCGTAGCGCTGCCCAGCTACGAAAATAGTATACAAAAGGGGCGGCGCGCCGATGCCAAAGCTGCCCTTATGGATATAGCTAATCAGCAGGAGCAGTTCATGCTTGACCAGGGGACCTATACCACCAATTTGGCGGAACTTGGTTTTGGTGTCGGCCCGTTCTATTCGCCCGATGGGCACTATACTGTCAGCGCTGCAGCTTGTTCGACAAGTGATATCACTCGATGCTATACACTGACGGCAGACCCGAGGGCGAGTTCGCCCCAGATTGATGATCTTCGCTGTACCGAGTTTGTACTCGAATCGAATGGCTCTAAAACCGCAGATGGAACCGACCAGGACAACTGTTGGTAATCGAATACTGAGAGGTAAATTGAATGTTAAATTTCAAATCGGTACTTTTGTTCGCGTTCTGCGTTGGTGTTTCTACCGGCGCGCTCGCGGAACGGCCATGGCCAAACCTGGTGTTTGACTGTCAGGTTATAACGACTTCCGGCGCGCAAGGCCTGGTGGGTATCCAGAGCTTTTCATTGAAAGAAGCCGAAACCGGGGCTTTAGGGCTCTCTGCGATAACCCTTCTGGGAAGCCATGAACCTGCTGATCGCGTTGTGCAGTGCGTTGAAAAAGGAAGCGGTAACTCGTTCTCTGATAGTAGTTTTCAGGCCTGGGTAGAGGACATGGATCAGTAGCACCATCTGTGCCCTGCGGATAGGGCAAGCGGCTTCATCTGTTTATGCCTGCGGGCTGTTGGGGGCGGTCACTGTCGGGCTGAAAAACTCCACACCCGACGGAATCACTGGTAAAACGCTATTCGCAATAATAGGCTACTGCAGCCTCAGAGTTTTCACGTTGTTGCGCCTTTTCTTCCGCGTCGATAAAGCGAAAGTTACCGTTGCCGTCAGGCACACGAATCCTGGCATGTGTATTGAGCGTTTCCAGGTTTTTCCGGGCGGTGGCGCAGGCTTCCGGATCCTTTGTTGAGGCAGTGGTTTGTGCGGGAGTATTTTTCTCGGCTGCGGCGTTTTCCGGATCCTCGTTTGCCTCTTCTGGCATTCCAGCCTCGGGCCTGCCTCCGTCAACCATCCGGTTAGTATTAGTGGTAATCACATCGTATTTCACGCCAGCCGGTGGCGGCCTGTCGCTGTTCACAGGTGTGCCGGAGGCGTCGGTCCAGCGGTAGTACACATCCCCTGAGCTGGCGCAAAAGCCCGAAGCTACCGTTAGGGTGAGGGCAAGCGCCGCGGCACACTTTCTTCTTGAGATCACTTGTGAATCTCCTGCTGAACCTAGTGTTGCCTATAAAAGTACAGTGAACACCGGGGCTCAGGCAATGAAGAAATCACATTTACCCAAATATTTTTTGAACGATTCTGGTGGCCCTGGCGCGAAATGCCGCAATCTACCGCTGGGCTGCTCCGCCAAGTACAATAGCCCGACATCCACAACAGCCAGAATCCCGGAGCATCGCCATGACCGTGCACGAGTCAGTAAAAGAGTATTACGGCAAAACCCTGGGCGGCAGCGCAGACCTGAAAACAGACGCCTGTTGCACCCTGGACGATACCCCGAGATTTCTGAAACCGGTGCTGGCAAAGATTCACCCGGAAGTGGCCAGCCGCTACTACGGCTGCGGCCTGGTGTTGCCGGAGGCCATAGGGGGGCTGCGTATTCTCGACCTGGGCAGCGGCGCCGGGCGTGACGTGTATGCCCTGGCAGCCCTGGTGGGCGAGACGGGCTCTGTCGTGGGGGTGGATATGACACCCGAGCAGTTGGCTGTGGCCCGCGAATACCAGCAATATCACGCTGAAGTATTTGGCTACGCGGCAGCCAATACCGAATTTCACCAGGGTTATATCGAACGGCTGGATGAACTGGCGCTGGCTGAGAGCAGCTTCGACCTTATCGTATCCAACTGTGTGCTGAACCTCTGCCCGGACAAGGGCGCGGTACTGCGCGAGGCGTACCGCCTGTTGAAACCGGGTGGTGAAATGTATTTCTCCGACGTCTACGCCGACCGCCGCATTCCGGAGGCCTTGCTGGCAGACCCGGTGCTACACGGCGAATGCCTGAGCGGTGCCCTGTACTGGAATGACTTCCTGACCCTGGCAAAAGCGGCCGGTTTCACTGACCCCCGGCTGGTGAATGACCGGCCCCTGGGCATTGAAAGCGCAGAGGTGCAGGCAAAGGTGGAGGGCATCGGCTTTTACTCTGCCACCTGGCGTTTGTTCAAGATTGCCGACCTTGAGGCGGGTAGCGAAGACTACGGCCAGGCGGTGGTGTATCGGGGCAGTGTTGAGCAGCATCCGGATGCACTGGCACTCGACAAGTATCACCGCATGGCAACCGGGGAGCGTGTTCCGGTGAGCGGCAATACCTGGCGGATGTTGGCTGAGTCGCGGTTTGTGTCGCACTTTGACTTTATCGCTGGCAGCGGGGTTCACCGGGGGATTTTCAAGGGTGGAGAAAGTGACGAGGGTGGCCTGCCGTTTGATGAGCGGGTGGGTGTGCAGGCTGCGTCGGCTTGTTGTTGAGGTGCCCGGAGTAATCGGCCGCCACGCCGGCAAATCGATCAATACCGGCTGTATGAGATCAGTTCCGTCGCTACTCATTGACCGTCTGCAACCTTCACGACAGACTCAACCCTATATTCTGTTTTCGGCTCACGGGAAGCGCTTGGTATGTAGGTAAAGTCGCTGCCGGGGTCCTCGCCCACAGATGCTGAATTGGTTGACAAGGATGTTAATTGATAGCGGGTTACATTGTGTTGCGCTGGTTGCGCAATTTCACCAGGTAGCGGTTGACGTCGCGGGCCTGCAGCATCGCTTTAGTAACAGCAGTCAGGATTGTTCTATTCAGGAACTGCTGCGTGCAGCCAAATCGCTCGAATTCAAAGCCAGGCATGTGCGGGATTGCGAGATTGGAGATTTACAGCGTTTACTCCCAGCCATTGCTGTGGCGGAAGACGGTTCGTTCTTCGTATTGGCTGGAATTGCGATGCCTACCTCCGCGATTGGCAAATGCCTGATCCAGCGACCGGGGCAGGGGTCTCCGGAATACATAGCCGGCACAGAATTTGAACGCCTCTGGTCCGGTGAACTTATTTTGCTCGCACCTCGCGAACGCGGCCGCCTAAAAGCAGCCCAGCAGTTCAATCTGCATTGGTTTATCCCGGCCCTGCTGAAATATCGCAAGTTGTTTACCGAGGTCATTATTGCCTCGTTTTTCCTACAGTTGTTTGCCCTGGTAACGCCGCTCTTCTTCCAGGTGGTTATGGACAAGGTTCTGGTGCATAAGGGTTTTACAACCCTGAATGTGCTGGCCTTTGGATTTGTAGTCGTTGTGGCCTTCGACGCTGTGGTTGGTGGGTTGCGCAATTACCTTTTCAGCCACACCACTAACCGGGTAGATGTAGAGTTGGGAGCCCGGCTGTTTCATCATTTGGCTAGCCTGCCACTGGCCTACTTTGAGTCCCGCCAGGTAGGTCAGACTGTGGCCCGGGTGCGCGAACTCGATACAATCCGCAATTTCATTACTGGTACCGCCCTCACTCTGTTGATCGATCTCGTTTTCACTTTCGTCTTTTTCGCTGTTCTTTGGTATTACAGCCCGACCCTGACGTGGATTGTGCTGGGCTCACTGCCCTTCTATGCCGCTCTCTCGATCTTTATCACCCCGATATTAAAACATCGTTTGCATGAGAAGTTCCGATATGGGGCTGTCAATCAGGCCTTTCTGACCGAAACTGTCACTGGTATGCAAACTGTCAAAGCCCAGGCGCTGGAGCCACAGATGCAGCGCAAATGGGAGGACCAACTGGCGAGTTACGTCACCTCTTCCTTTCGGGCACAGAACCTCAATAATGTAGCCAATCAGGTGGCGGGTTTTATCAGCAAGATTACAACGTTGCTGATCATTTGGTGGGGTGCCCATCTGGTGATTGCCGGGGCGCTCTCCGTTGGTCAACTGGTGGCCTTCAATATGATTGCCGGACGTGTAACCGCGCCTATCCTGAAGCTGGTGCAGTTATGGCAGGATTTTCAGCAAGCGGGCATTTCTCTCAAGCGATTGGGCGACATCCTGAATACGCCTACGGAGCGCGGCTCCAGCCCCAATCGGAGCACACCCCGGCAATTGCAGGGTGCAGTCGCCTTTGAGCATTTGCGTTTTCGATATCGCCCGGATGGCCCGCTGGTGCTGGATGAGCTGGAACTGAAGGTCAACCCCGGCGAGATTATTGGCCTCGTGGGCCGGTCCGGTTCTGGTAAGAGCACCCTGGCCAAGCTGATCCAGCGATTGTACATTCCCGAGGGTGGGCGAGTACTTGTAGATGGCACCGATCTGGCCATGGTGGATACCGCATGGCTGCGGCGCAATATTGGCGTGGTACAGCAGGAGAGCTTTCTTTTTAACCGATCGGTTCGGGAGAATATTGCATTGGCGAATCCCGGCCTTTCCTTTGAGCGTGTGGTGCAATGCGCCAAGGTTGCGGGGGCGCATGAGTTTATCCTGGACCTTGCGGAAGGCTACGACACACTGATAGGTGAGCAGGGAAGCAATCTTTCCGGTGGCCAGCGCCAGCGTATAGCCATTGCCAGGGCGCTGATTTCCAACCCGGGTATTTTGATCTTCGACGAGGCAACCAGCGCGCTGGACTACGAATCGGAGCGCATTGTACAGCAGAATATGGGGGCTATTGCCAAGGGCCGGACAGTTTTTATCATTGCCCACAGGCTCAGCACCGTGCGCCATTGCGACCAGATAGTGGTGCTTGAAAATGGCCGAATCGTGGAATCGGGTACCCACGACGAGTTATTGGATGTCAACGGCTATTACGCAAGACTCTATGGGTACCAGAACCACAGCCCGGTAATTCGTTCGCTGTCCCACTCCACCTCGCCGGCAACTGCGGAGAGTCTACGGGTGGAAAGTTGATGAGTGACACTGTGGAGGAACGGGGACATGTCGGAGCTGAGCCGCTGGGAACATGGCAGGTGTTGAAGTCCAGTTGGAGAAACCGCGCTTTGCTTGGCAATAACAGACTTTTTGTCACCCAGCGGCACTTTCTGCCCGCCGCCCTGGAAGTGCAAGAATCGCCACCGTCCCCCGCCAGCCACTGGTTGCTGGGCCTGCTACTCTGCTTGTTCGTTATCGGTGTGTTGTGGGCAAGCTTTGGACAGGTCGATATTGTCGTCACGGCCCCAGGGCGTATTATCCCCAGTGGTCAGGTCAAACAGGTACAGGCGCCGCAGGCCGGAACCATCTCCGCAATCCTGGTGAGCGAGGGAGACAGAGTGGAGGAGGGGCAGGCGCTTGTCAGGCTGGACCCCACCTATGCGGATGCAGACGGTCAACGCGTTCGAGAGCAACTGGAGGACGCTGGTCTACAAATCCTGTGGCGCAAGGCATTGGAAGATTGGTTGCTTGGCGGTAGGGAGGGCGGCGTGGCGATGACAATACCCCCGGCCATGGACCCTACCGCTCTGGCCGAGGCGGAAAAGCTCTACCATCAGCACCGACAGGAAATTTCCGCCAGAATGTTGAGCCTGGAAAAGGAGCTGGCAGCGAATGGGGCCGAGCAGGTAACCGCGAGGGCAGAGCGCGCGCGGACCCGAGCCACACTCGCCGTCTTGGTAGAACGGGTGACAGCTTACAAGACACTCGTAGACAAACAATACGGTGCAAGGGTGCAGTATCTGGAGCTGCTACAACAGCAAACAGAGCTGGAACGCTCTATTCCCGTGCTGGTATCCCGCGAACAGCAACTTATAGAGAACGCCGCCGCCATCACCGCACGCCGTAGCGCCTCGCTGAGCGAAGTACGCAAGCACAACCTGATGGAACTTGTGCGGCTCAACAGTGAACACAGTGCGTTGGTGCAGGAATCGCGAAAAGTCGCACGACTCCGCAGTCAACTGCTGTTGATCGCGCCCGTTACCGGCACTGTTCAGGAGTTGGTGACCCATACTGTGGGCGGCGTAGTCTCTCCCGCTCAGGAGCTTATGAAAATCGTGCCGGAAAACGCGAGCATTGAGGTGGAAGCCTTACTCCAGAATAAGGATATCGGCTTCGTTAATGCTGGCCAATTTGCGGAAGTCAAAGTCGATACCTTCAATTTCACCAAATACGGTCTGATTGATGCAAAGATCGAAAATGTCAGCAATGATGTAGTGGAGGATCAACAATTAGGCTGGGTTTTCAAAATGCGCCTCAAGTTAGTTAAAGATAGCATCACCGTGGAAGACAAGCTGGTTCGGCTCAGTCCAGGCATGTCGGTGACGACGGAAATCAAGACGGGTGAGCGGCGGTTGATAGAGTTCTTTTTGTCGCCGTTACTGAGGTATAAGCAGGAGAGTGTGAGGGAGAGATGATGGAAATGAAACGAGCTCTCCGAGTGCTGTTCAAGACGGTGATCGTACTCCTGCTACTACCGTTGATATTGGTATACGGAATATTTCTCTACGTAAAGTTTGTTAACCCCGGTGCTGAGCAAACGATGAAGGAGACCACGGCGTTTTTGCAACAAAAAGGGTCAGCGGGGAATGGGTTTGGTGGAGAGCCTGGTTTACAAATATTGGACTCGGGATATAGATCTGAACGGTTTTTCTGGATGGAGAGTGACCACCTGATATTTCAGACAAACTATAACGCATACTTTGCTGAAAAGAGTGGCAAGGTTTATGTGTGGGACTTGACTAGGAACATTATCAAGCCACTCTTTTGTGATTGCTCCATTAACGGATATCGCGGAAACCAGCTCTATTTTCTTAAAAGGTCTGAACTCAAAGTAAATTCACAGGGGGCGCTTGGTGCTAATCGGTTCGCGTCTGAACTTCGTGAACTCGAAGATAGATGGATTCTGGATGGCGAGGCAAACATTACTGATGCGCTAGAACCTCCGTCCGATAAGTATGGAGTATCTTGGATGGGGGAGAGTTTGCCATCTTTTCGAGTCAGGCGGGAATTTCGCAAGGAACAGGGCGCGCCGGATCATAGAATCCTACATTTACCGGAGTGGGGTTGGATTCTGAGAATGCCGAGAACGGGCCCGGATTATTGGGGCCAGAGTGCTCCAGAAATGGGCTTTATTGATTTGGACGGTGAACTTTATTCGGAACAGCCGGGCACGAAAGTTGGAAATATGATCGATCTTCCAGCACGGGAATATCCAGGGCTACAAATTATCTATATAGAGTACCTGGACCTCTATTGGCTGGCTAACAATGTATACGGTGATCTCGCCAAGACCAGGACAATGGGGTTTGTTGACCGTGAAGGCGATTTCTCATCGTATTTATGGCCTGACAGCTGGGCGCAATACTACGCAATTCCGGTTCCAACCAGAAAGGGCATATTTTGGAGTGGAGTAGATTACCGAGAGAATAACTCAGGTGGTGGCGAGAAAGGCGCGTTTATCAGAGATTCAAACGGCCAGATACATAAGGTGATTGAAGGAGCAGCGACTGCAATCAAGATGTCGCCGGATGGCTGTCAGATCGCCTTTTTTAGCACGCTCAGCGAAGAAGACAGGTCGAAATCCAGCCTAAAAAAGTTCAATGCCTGTAACTCTACATTAGAAAATGGGGTGATTAGTGATGTCGAATATTGATCCGGAGATAGCTTCTCTCTTGGCGCAAGCGTCACAAAACGCGTATCAAGATACGGGTGGTGATCTGTTTGAATATATCATTGTGGGTAGGGAAAGTGATCCGGGTACGGGTCTCGCTTATACCGTATACGAGAATGTCGAAACCAATGAATATATAATTGCATTCCGTGGGACTGAACCGTCATCCCAGGATATCTACACCGATCTGAACGCGGGTATTCAGCAATGGAGTGTGAACAATAGACAGCGCGTCCAGAATACGATTCGTCAGTTCACGGAAGGTAAACTAGATGCAACGATTCACTTTACGGGGCACTCTCTGGGAGGCGCAATCGCGCAGTTTGCAGCCTATGAGTACGCTTTGGCCGTTTCGGAGGAGGCGAGCTGGGCTACTGCTTCATTTGATCTCGTTACGTTTAATGCGTTAGGCGGCGAACTTGCGCTTAGCGAACCCATATTATACCCAGATGGGTATAATTCAGCCCTGGCAGCGAGCATCCCAGCTGACCATTATAAGATCGCTGGCGACGTCGTATCACGATTAGGGGATGACCACATAGGTGGTCAACTTCTCGTAGTGAACAAGCCGACTGATTCTAATTTGGCCGCCCATGGCATTGGTAACTTTACCGGCTCGGATGGAAGCCTCCGGGTTACGACTTCACAATATGACAATGCCGTCGCGGAAAACGCCTACCTCAATATCACCCAGCTCCTGAGTGTTAGCGGAATTTTCGCAAGCTTTTACGACGACGAAGAATTCACAAGTGAAGAGGCGCTTCTTAGGACTATTTCGGCCTTTTCATTTGGATTAGCCAATGCGGATAGTGGAGACTTAAGTCAGCTGGTAGGCGCATTTTTTGGCGATCCAGAAGAAATAGGACAAGATCAGTTCAACACCTGGGTGTTTATCGGTGAGCAAGCTATAGAGGCGCTACAATATACGCGACAATTGACCATCGCGGGAAATCTGGTTGGCGCTTATGCCCTGGTACTGGCGAATGTAATGCAGTGGTCCGCACAAAAGTGGGAGGAAAACCCTGAGCTCGCGGATATACTGGGCGTCAATATAGATCGCTTTATCGATTACGTCGCAAAACCCGCAATATCATTGGCAAATTCGGCTCTTGGTTATGCATTGGTAAACGAGTTTGTCGCCGAGGAGTTTCGGGACACCGTAGACTACATTACCAATACGGTACAGTGGGTAGATCAATATTTCTCACAGCAATCATCAAATAGGATGTATCTACAGGGGTTTGGTGGCGATGATCTCCTGTCTGGAGATGACACTTACTGGGCTGGAAAAGACGCAGATGACTATATTCTCGGTTATGCAGGAAACGATACTCTAATAGGAGGCTTGGGTACCGATTATCTTATCGGCGGTACCGGAACAGATCGATTCATATGGGATGCCGGTGATGGCAATGACATTATCGGTGACTACGATGACGCCGGTGACAGGATTATTGTCAACGGTACTGATCTTGCAACACTCCAGTTTACTCGTGAATCAGCCGACTCGCCGTATTATGGAACTGAATCTCGTCCAGACATACAGCTTCACTATGATGGCGCACTGAAAATCTATATCGGAAGTGGCCCTGATTCTGGCAGCGTTACCATCGAACAATATACGCCTGCTACAGGGGCTGATTTCGGTATAGTTCTGAATGATTACTGGGTTCCGGTAGAATCAGTCACTGATGTAACGGTAGCGAACCTCGGGAGCAGCGATACTGTCTCGGAAAATGAAACTAGAATCTATGCTTATGATCGGCAGAAGTTCCTACAGCGCGGTCTGAACTGGTCGGCAATATCGATTAGTTTCGATGCAGCTGATGTGAGTAACTATACCAGTGGTTCAGTCCATGGCTTGGCTGGCGGACACTTTGAAGGTGGCCCGGTTGCGGATTATTTGACAGGCAACGATGGACATAACGCGCTCAACGGACTGGGCGGTAATGATCATTTAGCGGGATATGATGGCTGGGACTTGCTTGAGGGCTGGTCGGGCTCTGACGAGATCTCCGGTGGTGATGGTGTTGACGTCATCTTTGGTAGCGCTGTCGTTGGCTTGGTAGAATACTACGCCGACGCCAGTGTGAATTCCCCCGACCCCCTTCGGTTTCAGTACTATCTCCCGCAGATTGCCGATGGCCCTGATGATGTCAACACGCTATCGGGCAATGGTGGCGCCGACTTTGTAGGTGGCGGTGAATATGTTGATAAGATCGCTGGTGGCGCGGGCAGCGACCATCTTTTGGGTGGTACCGGGTCGGACTTTATTAGCGGTGGTACAGAGGGTGACGATATCTTCGGCGATTCAGCGTTAGGTCGGCACTTGGTTGCAGACACGGATGGCCAACTTCGAGAAGTCTTCGATATCGCTTTTGCTGACGGCGCAGATAGCGTGGGGCAGTATAACGACGTTATACATGCCGGTGAGGGCGACGATAGAGTTTGGGGTGAGTTGGGCGATGATGAGATCCATGGAGAGGCAGGTGCTGATATTCTCATCGGTGATCGTGACAGCGATACGTCTTATGCCGGAATCGATTTGCAGGCTTATGCCGATACGTCGGCTGAGCTAGACGCCGAACTGCATGGTAATGACAGACTCTACGGGGGAGAGGGTGGTGATTTACTGCTAGGTCTGGGCGGAGATGATCTACTCTCTGGCGGCACCGGTGCCGACCAGCTCCTGGGCGGTGCCGGAAATGATACATATTCTCGCCGGGCCGGTGACGGTTTGGACTACATCGAAGACACTGAAGGCACGCACACTCTGCTATTTTCAGGTATTTCACTGAGTGAAGTGCAGGTAATTTTTCAGGGTGACCAGGTTCGGGTTGGTACGGGTTCTGGTTCAGAGGGCTTCTTCTTCTCCAAAAGCGAGTGGGACAACACACAGATTGCACTCAACACGCCCGACGCTGTCATTGAGCGATCGCGCCTCGATTATCTCTACTTTGATACAGCGGGCAGTCTATTGCTCACGGTCTACGGCAGCGAGGATCTGGTGGAATCCGATCGTGACGAACTTTTCATTGTCGATTCCAGCGACCCGGATAAACCGAAGATAGTCGTGGCCTCTGGTGTCGACGAGGTAGAGATTGAGGCGCTTGCGGATGGCGGAGCCAAGATGCGGGTGATAAACGGTTCTGTCTTCGAACTCCTCCTGGAACTCACAGACCTGCAACTGGCTACCGGGCTGGATTTTCTGGAGCTTGCAGACGGGCCAATAATGAGTCTGATCGGTTTCTCTGGTGACATTGTTGGGACCCCTGGCAATGACAGGATTATCGGTAGCAGCGGTGCCGATACTCTGCGCGGAGCAGGTGGCAGTGATTTGATTGAAGGGCGCGGGGGTAACGACGAACTGGTTGGCGGGACAGGGAGTGACATACTTCGTGGTGAGAGTGGAGACGATACTCTGATAGGCGGAAACAACGGGGACTATCTTGATGGTGGCAAGGGCAATGATGATCTCGTGAGTGATAGTGGTGACACACTGTACTTCGATGCAAATGATGGGCAGGATCGTCTCACGGGACCGGAGCTGGGCTTTCTCGCTTTCGGTGCTGCGGTTGATCCTGACGATGTCGTCCTGAATTATACAGGAACATCGGATTCGACCTATCGCATAGAGTACGGTGGCGGGAGCACTGTGACTTCTTCCGGTACCACCCGCTCTTACTGGCTCAAAGGGGTTAGTGTCGATGGAGTAGGCATTCCGTTGGTCCATCGATCAGATCTGACGGATGGCACATTTCTCGATACCCGCTGGAACGACGTTTTCGATACAGGTTCCGGGAATGACACAATATTCATAAACGGCTGGGGAGACGATGTCATTCAACTTGATGTTGGTGATGGGCAGGACACCGTTAGTATTGACAACAATTTCTATCCGGAGGTTATGGGTGAAATTCAATTTGGTGCAGATATCGATCTTTCTGCTTTGTCTTTTGCCTTCAACAATGGCCGCGCGACAATCTCCTACGGTGGGAGCGATCAGATCCTTCTGGATCCGGAATCGGTTTTTTCAGGGTGGAACAACGCGCTTTCCCATTTTACCCTGGTTTCCGAGGCAGACCCCGGCTGGATCCCAGAAATACGTGCCGAGAGTTTAGGTGGAATCCTCGTAGGGACCTACGGTACCGACCATCTAATCAATAGCAATAACGGGATCATAATTCCGGGTTATGGTGACGACACCATTCAAGGAGGCGCAGGTAGCGATTGGATATTTCTTAACGATGTCTATATAGGTACGCAGGAAAATATAGGGCAAAAGGAAATTTGGGGCGGGGGTGGAAACGAGCTTGTGCTGACCCCACTGCACCAGGGCATGACCTTCCACTACAATCGCGGGGATGGGCTTGACACGATTAAGTATGACTGGTCCTACTCCAGTGAGCATCCCTATACCATAGGTCCTGATTTTGAGCACAATACAGTGGTTTTCCAAAGCGGGGGTAGCGACACGCTGGAGTTTGGTGCCGGAATCACGCTTGGCGATCTGCGTTTTTTGAGAGTTGGCAATCAACTGAATATTTCCCTCTCAGGTGATGCCGGCGGCATCATTCTGGAGGACTATTTTCATGCCTATCAGATAGACCCTGAGCCTTGGGCAGGCGATATTGGTGATCTTTTCGGCGAGGTTCCAAACTTGCGGGCCGACTCTCTTTTGCATCCCGCCCTGCTGGCGGCACTGCCTGAGAACCCTATTGCGCAACTTGTTTTTGCCGATGGGTCAACCTATGACATGGCATCGGTTCTGGGTGCCTTTCTGGAAGTATCGAATGCTACTTTAGTGGGTACTGAAGGAAACGACTCCCTGAGTGGAACTTTAGAGGATGATGTCATTCATGCGCTCGGGGGGGATGACTATATAGAAGACTTTGATGGTAGCAATATCATCCTTGCCGGCGCTGGTAACGACAGGATTGTAGTTGCCGGAAATAATTCTATTGACCCTGGTCCGGGGGACGACTGGATCAATTTGATCGTGGGAAATCAAATCGTACACTTTGGGCCGGGAAGTGGCAGTAATCTGGTAATACACTATGTGGACAACAATATCACTTTTATCGAAATGGCCGAAGGTTTGATTGCGGCTGACATAAAGGTGTCTTTGATGGATGGGGAATGGGGAGAGGTTCCGGTTGTGACGCTGAAATCAACCGGTGATTCGCTGACATTGCATTCTATTCGCTTTATTGAAGCGCTCGATGATTTTGAGGTAGTGCCAGATTCGTCCTCTGCCTCGCTTCGTTTTTCGGATGGCACTGTAATAGCTGCTAGCGATCTTTACTCTATGGCTGGCGTTGATGGCGAAATTATTACAGGCACTGAAGGCGTTGATATTCTGATTGGCACAGCTGGTAATGATACTATTTCGGGTGGCCGCGGAAAAGACTTCATGGATGGCGCCGGTGGAGATGACATATTTTTGATCGAGGGTCGCTACGAGGGCAAGGATCGTATTATTGGGGGAGAGGGTTTCGATATTATCCTCGGTGGAGACGGTAACGACAGGATCAAGTTAGTCGAACTCTCGGAAAATGATGGAATAGAGCGTATTGATGGTGGCTCAGGCGTCAATGTTATTGTCGGTAGCGGGGGGAAAAATACTCTGGATTTTTCCACTACCACACTGGTGAATATCAGCAAGATTAATGGGCGAAGGGGTAGGGATACGATTACCGGCTCGGACGGTGCTGATGTGATAATCGGGGGTAGGGGTAACGATGTTATCAGTGGCGGCGCAGGTGACGACACCTATCTTTTCAGCCTTGGCGATGGCCGCGACGTTATACGCAATGCTGATAGAAACCCAGGTAGCTATGATAGCTTGCGGATGGAGGATATTGACCACGACCAGGTATGGCTGTCGCGAAAGCGCAACCATCTGGTAGTGAATGTGGCTGGCACGACTGATAGAGTGATTATTAAGAACTGGTATGGCGACGGCGGCGACCAACTGGAAGGGCTTTACGCGGGAGATTATCTGCTTATGCGAGACCAGGTGGACCAACTCGTTAATGCAATGGCCGCATTCGATATACCCGAAGGTGTCGGTGTCATCATTCCCGATGAAACACTGGCGGAAGTGGAGCCAGTGTTGACGTCTGTGTGGCAGTTGGCGAGTTAGCTGCTAGTTACATCACCCAGAGCCTCATCACCACTCAGCGAGATTCCACCGCGCCCATATCGTAACCATTACCTAAGGGGCGCTTTGTGCCAAATCTGTCGGTGCCTATACCCAGCGGTGTCGCACTATCGACGGCGGGCGAAAACGTATCCAGGTGGTAATCGCGCACATCAACACCATTAAAGCTGCCATCGCCGACCACCAGATTCCTGGCTGTATTCACTTCAGCGGGAAAGCTGGTAGACAGGAAAATACTGTTTTGCACATCGAATGTTGTCGCCTCCGAACTGGCCTCCTGAAAAAACGTATGTATGCCCTTGCCGAAGGTACTGTGCCATATGCTGACCTGGGCAATATTGTCTTCGTAACGAACGGCGCGGTTTGTTGAGTGCACAATGGCGTTGGTAATCTGTACCCGTGCGGGATAACGCAAGCGGAAGGCAATATCGGTATCGTAAATGGTCACAGCATCAACGATGACATCTACAGATTCCTTCAAGTTGAGCGCCGCCATGTTTGCAATCAAGCCGTTCTGGTAGCCCCAAAAAGAGGAGTTGCGTATGGTCATTTTCGGGCGGTAGCCTGCCCGTACTTTTGTGTCTATGGCGTTCTCTCCAGGAACGACGCCGGCAGAAAAGCCGTTAGCCGCTTTCGGTAGCGGTGCTAACCAGAACTCACTCCCTTCAATAACAACGTTGTTCCATCCAGGGCTGGTTCGGCCTGAATCTATTTGAAAAGCGTCGCCTGAAAAGCTGTGCACTTTGGTGTTCTGTATCAACAAGCCACGCACGGATGCACCGGCAATGCCGTGGGCGTCTGTGCGGCCATCGGCGGCATTCAGGCAGTGGTGGATAGTGGACTCGCTAATAACAACGTTGCTCGGCGAGTCCATGTCGATACAATCCCGGGAAGTCTCCTTTACCTCCGAGTTATATAACATCCAACCATTGGCGGCAGTTTTAACCTTAATCAAGTCGCTTTGCCCATATTGCCCGGCAAGCACCAGTTGTGAGAATTGGTGGTGAGCGTGGTTTACCGTCAGTACCCGGCCGTTATTGGTGATGGTTACTGTGCCGCGCCCCTCTTTGGCTTGAATTACGATCGGGTTTGCCGCGGTGCCATTGCGCCGGGTGTTTAGTGCCTCGTTGTAGTTGCCCGGCAGTATGCTTATGCCGTCTCCGGCTTGTGCCGCATCAAGCGCCGCCTGAATTGAGCCAAGCGGGAAGGCCTCAGATCCGTCGCCAGTGTCGCCCTTTCTTACAATCCATTCCCTGCCTGTAATGGAAAGCTCAGGAAGTGCTGCACTCGCGCCTATCTCTGCCACCCTAGGCACTGAAGGCACGGCGCTGGAACCGCAGTCTGAAGGCGCTTTTTTGACGCGCTTAACAGCTGTTGTTTGATTGGTTTTGGCGGTTACGGCGCAGGGCACGATTGCCGGATCTCTTAGCACCAGGCGCCATTGGTTACGTCGATTGACCACTGCCGTACCCAACACGTCGCCGGATTCGGCATCGCTTACGGCGACAATCGAGTTTCGAGGCGCTGCCTTTCCCTTGATAACGAGCTTTTCGGCCCCGGCCCGCCACACCGCATTTTTTATTTCAGGTGCATTCGCGGTAAGGGCTACGGCGGATATAGCCAGGCTACTGACGATCAGCGCGCCGAAGCTCCATTTCATCGCGCATAGAGTATGTGGTGAAATACGCCTCTGCATGAAAATTCTCCTGATGCGGCAAATCTGCGGTAAGAAAATTGACCCGATTTGCTATTCAGGGCCATAGCGCCGGTGAAATTGGGTGTTCAGGTGGCGACCTTTTACCGTGCTGGCCTCAGCCTCGAGTTGTTGCCGGGCAGGCATCCCAAGGGCCATTACTACAGACTAATGTCACCTGTAGTATAGATGAAATGACTTGTGATTATATCGTGAGATTCTCGCTGGCTATATCTTGGCTTGACGCGTCTGGAGCTGCGACTGCCGGTTCCCCTGTTTCCGGGTGCCCCACAAGTTTATGTTGAAGGCCATTGATGATTCCAGCTTGTATGCACGAAGTTTGATAGAATACTGGCTTCCTGAGCCTCGCTGTTTCCTGCCATGACTGACAAACCTGCCACTGAAGTTCCCCTGTTGCCGAAGGAAGCGGCCCGGCTGATGCGTTTGGCGACGTATGCCTCGGTATCCGTGGCGCTGACGCTTATCCTTGCCAAGCTAGTGGCCTGGGGATATTCCGGCTCACTCAGCCTGCTGGCCACGCTCATCGACTCCTCCCTGGACGGGCTGGCCTCGCTGATCAATTTGTTTGCTGTGCGGCACGCCCTGTCACCGGCTGACAGGCAGCACCGGTTTGGCCATGGCAAGGCAGAGGCGCTGGCCGGTTTGGGGCAGGCGGCGTTTATAGCCGGTTCAGCCGGCTTTATATTGGTGGAGGGGGTCCGCCGCTTTATTAATCCCCAGCCGGTGGATGCCTTCGGGTTGGGCATAGCCGTCATGGTGTTTTCCATTGCTGCCACCCTGGGCCTGTTGGCATTTCAGCGTTATGTCATCCGCCGTACCGATTCTATGGCGATCAATGCCGACGCGTTGCACTACCGCACTGACCTGATGGTCAATGTCAGCGTAATAGTCGCCCTGTTGCTGGCGGCAGCCGGCTGGCCGGGTTTCGATTCCCTGTTTGCCATTGGTATCGCGTTGTACATCTTGTACAGCGCCTGGGAAATCGTCCGGCGGGCTTTCGATCACCTCATGGATCGCGAGCTGCCAGACGATGAGCGGGAGCAAATCAAAACTATTGCCCGGTCACACCCAAAAGTTCGGGGCTCGCACGATTTGCGTTCCAGGCGCTCCGGCATGGACACGTTCATTCAGCTGCATCTGGAACTGGATGACGAACTCAGCCTGCTGCAAGCACACAAAATCTCTGACGAAGTAGAGGCGAGCCTGCTGGAGGTGTATCCCGCAGCGGAGATTATTATCCACATTGACCCGGTGTCAGTTGTGCCAGACGAGCCGACCCCTGAATACCCCCCGGAAGACGAAACGGGGTCGGCACAGGGTATATTAAATAAACTGCTCCCGTAGCACCCGTTTCAGTACCTTACCTGCCGGGTTGCGTGGTATTACCTCGATGAAGATCACCTTCTTGGGCAGCTTGTAACGCGACAGCTTTTCACGGCAAAAACTGAGGATATCTGCCTCACTGGTCAGCGACTCGTCTCCCACTACAATGGCGCAGGCGATCTCACCCCATTTTTCGTCGGGCAGGCCAATCACCGCCACTTCATTTACCGCTGCGTGGCCGATGATGATGTTCTCCACCTCGGCGGGGTAGATATTCTCGCCACCGGAGATGATCATGTCCTTGATTCTGTCCTTGATGAAGACGAAGCCCTCGTCGTCTATCTCCGCGATATCTCCGGTGCGGAACCACCCTTTGTCGAAGGCTTCGTCTGTGGCGTCCGGTCGGTTCCAGTACTCTTTCATCACAAAGGGTGCTTTGAAAACGACTTCACCGGTGCCGCTTTTACTGATGTTGCCATCGCTATCACGCACAGCTACCTCGGCAAACATGGATGCCGCCCCGGCGGAGCCTATTTTTTTGAGGGCATATTCATGCAGCAGGAAGGTGCCGCCACCACCGGTTTCGGTCAGGGCGTAGCCCTGTACAACCTGCATATTCTTTTCCTTGTAGATCTCGATCAAGGCCTTGGGCATGGGGGCCGCCCCCGTGATAAAGCAGCGGAAATGCTCTGACTCGAAGGTGGCGAAATCCGGTACCTGGCGCATGAAATTGAGAATGGCGGGAACGGAACCCCCGGTGGTAACGCGCTCTTCCTTTATCAGCGCCCAGATCGTCATGGGGTCGAAGTTGGGCATGGAAATCATTGTGGCGCCGGCGAGAGTGGAGGCGATGACACCTGTGAGGGCTGCCACATGGAACATGGGCAAGGGCATCAGCGTGCGATCCTGGTAGCGCACACCCATGGTTGTGACCCAGCTTAAGGCTGCCCAGCTGATAGTGCTGTGAGTGTGTACAACGCCTTTGGGAAGGCCGGTTGTACCAGAGGTATACATAATGAACAGGTTGTCGTCGTCGCCCGCGCTCACCGCAGGTTTATCGCTGGAGGCGGTGCTCAGCAGGTTATCCAGGATCGGGTCGTCGCCCTCGCCCTGGCGCACCTGTACCCAGGACTCGATCGCCATCGGGTGCTCGTCATTGGCCTTCACACCGGCTGACAGCTCAGCGCATTCCGCGCCGTAAAACAGCGCTTTGCTGCCGCTGTCTGAAAGAATGAAGGAGAGTTCGCTGGCGGTGAGACGCGTATTGAGTGGCACCACCACAATGCCGAGCTTCGCCGCCCCGTAGAACAAGCCGACAAACTCCAGGCAGTTCTGCATAAGCAGGGCGACCCGGTCTCCCGCCTGTAAGCCGCAGTTTGCAATGACAGCCGCGCAGCGATTGCTGAGGGCATTCATCTGGGCATACGTTAGGCGAGTGTTGGTGGAGGGCTCAACATAGTATTCCAGATCCGGTGAAAGACCTGCGCGTTGGCTTAATTGATGACCGAGATTTACTTTCATGTTGCGTCCTCAGCTTCCATTGATTCTATTTGCGTAAAACGTCTGGCTGGATTTGCCGCATCGGTTTGAGCGCGCCGCAAAACGCCGGTCACTGGGCGATAGTTTTCTTATGCGCTCAGGGTCTCCGCAGGGGCAGATTCGGGGATCAGGGCAACCAGCTTGTCCAGCTCCTCGACAAAATACCCGTACGGCACCCAGCCATCCGGGATGACTTTTGCATCCGCCAGTATGCAGAGGTTGGCATCCTCGCAGTAGCTCCACAGGGTGATGTTAATGGAGGATCCGTCAAACACCTGGCCGGTAGAGAACCAGCTGTCCATCTTGTACGTGTTAAAATACAGCGGCTCTCTGGGTCCGGGCACATTCGACAGCACCAGGTTGCCGAACAGACCAATACCCCCGCGTTTCGTGTTTATATACCAGCGCAGCATGCCCATGATCCAGGGTGGACAAATCTGCAAAAGGGACGAGAGGTCAACACCCGCGGCTCGGGTCTCCTTCATGTGGTCTTTCATCTCTGCAGCAGCCTTATGGCTGGCCCTCAGTCGTTCAACCGGATCCTCAATATCGGAGTGCACCCAGCAGTAATCCACGGTGGCGAAATTCCCCATCCCCTGCCAACCCTCTGGTCTTTCTCCCGCAAAAGGCGTGCCGGCGATGAGTGGATGTTGGCCGGGGTCGTACCGCTTGTCCTGTAGCATTCGCCGCAGCATGCCGGCAGCACAGCTCAAAAAAACATCGTTTAGGGTGACGCCAAAACCTTTGCTTACCCGCTTAAATTTTTCCAGCGGCATAGTGTCGCAGACGAACGTTCGGCCGTATGACAGTGCCACGTTCAAGGGGGTATGGCGCATCATGCCCGGGGAGGGATGCGGCGGCCTGCCTTCGGCCGCAATTCGCTCATCCAGCGCTTTCTTTTTGCGCAGCCCGGTGATGAGCTTTGGCAGGTTTTTACCCAGTACACTGGGCAGGTCACGGCTGCCCCACCACAGCCGTTTTATCCAGGACGGCCACGGCCTTGGCTGCCAGGGTGGTACGGGTTCTGGTTGCCAGCCGTACTCGGTACCGTAGAGCTGTCGCAGGTTGAATGACGCGCCCACGCCATCCACATAGGCGTGGTGCACGAGGGTGACAAGGGCCACCTTGCCGTCTTCCAGTCCCTCTACTACCCAGGACATCCACAGGGGGCGGCTGCGATCAAGCTGGTAGGCGTACACCGAGGACATGAATTCGCACAGTGCCTTGTGGTTCCCGGGAGCAGGGCAGCCGACACGGCGTACGTGATAAGCGAGGTTGAAGTCTGGATCATCAACCCACATGGGGTGGTTTATTCCAAAGGGGGAATAGGCGTATTTCCAGCGGAACATGGGGGCCAGGTGAATGCGGCCGGCAAAATCGTGGAAGTACTTTTCAAAAGACCAACCCTCCGGGTCACTTGACGGATCGAGGATAGCGACCTTGAAGGTGTGCATATAGGCGCTGGGGGTTTCGTGTGACAGCATGACGGCGTCTGCACCGCCCATTCTTATCATTTGCCGCTCTCCCGATTTTGTATCAACTTATTATAGTAAGGAAACATGAAGCGCGATGAATATTAGCCGCTGGCGAGCCACATGAAAAGTGATGACAAGAACGCTCGGGCCTGGAGGCCCGTGCGAGAGAAGAGTTTGGTTCGAACCCGATTGTCAGGCCCCGGGGAGATTTGTTGCTAGAAATCGTACAGTAGGCGAGCGAACGCGTTGACGCCATAGCCGGGAAGGCGGGTGCCGGTGCTGATGTCCGGGTTGGCGGCGCGGTTATAGCCGTTCAGGTGATCCTGGTACTCGCGGTCGAACACGTTGTCTACGCCGGCTGCTAGCTGCAGCGCGCTGGTGGCCGGCCAGGTGCCACTGAGTTTGACGATGCCGTATCCGGATGCCTTTTGCTCCGCGTTGGTTTCGCTGACCTGGTTCTGCTTGTCGTAGATCACACCTTCCACGGCTGCGCTCCAGTCTGCCTGGGCATAGTTCAGACGAAACGTCGCGTTTGGCGGGGCAATGCGATAGAGGTTGTCATCGGTGTCATCCCTCTCGCCGCGCACATAATTGACAATGCCTGAAACGGCCCACCGGTCATTCAGTTGCAGCGCCCAGTCCATATCGAAGCCGTAGAGTTTCGCATCCACGTTGTTGAATTGCAGGGCCGGCGGTGGCTTCCAGTGGCAACCAGAGGTAACGCTCCTGGTAACTGGGTGAGCGGTTCTTGCGGGCGAGGCCAAGGTACCAGCTGCTGTTTTCGCTGGCTGCGTACCAGGCTTTTGCAACCAGATCGATGTTGTCATCATGCTGGCTGCGCTGGGCGCTGTTGACATTGTCTCGCAACATCATGGTGCTCGACAAAGGCACCCAATACTTCTCGCTCGGCGGAATGGAAGTTAACTACAAAAAACATGGGGTTGTTGGGGTTGTCGATATTTGACTCGTGCTTTGAATCAAAGCCGTCCACACCCACGCGCCATTCGCCATCCATGTCTCGCAGGGTAGCCTGCAGTTTAAAGCCGGCGTTGTCGCTTTTGGCCTTATTGCGCCGCCAGTTCCCCGGGGCCGGTGGCTGGCGCAGATCGTAGTTGGTCATGCCGTGGCACAGATCGCTGCCGTAAAGTGATAGCGCGATGTCCGTGTCCGCATTGTCCTTGAACCGGTAGCCCAGGTTGTACAGGTCGCCCCGGATATACTGAATATCCATTGGCAGGGCGGCCTGTGGCATGTTGTCGCACCCCCGGGCCATGCGTCACAAGCGGCTGCACATTGCTGTCAGGCTTACAAGATACTTGAGTGAAAGTAAAACATACTGTATGTTCAAACCCGGTTTTTGGGGCCGCCCCAGCGGTGCATCCCAGTGTCTATAATCCAGGAGCGAATCCGGCGGGTGCTGACCCGGCGGCCAGGGTCCTGCAGTAATCAATGAGGCAACCCGTGAGTGATCTTGAACAGTTCCGCCTGGAAACACGAGCCTGGCTGGAAGAAAACTGCCCCGCCAGTATGCGCACCCCCGCTAAAGGTTTTGATGACTACTACAACGGTGGGCGCAATCCTGAAATTGACCATCCAGACCAGAAAGTCTGGTGTGACCGGATGGCAGAGCGCGGCTGGACCGTGCCTCACTGGCCCAGTGAATACGCCGGTGGTGGCCTCAGTAATGAGGAAGTAAAGGTCCTGCGGCAGGAGATGGGCAGAATTTCAGCGCGTTCTCCGTTGGAGAGCTTCGGTATCTCCATGCTCGGGCCGGCCCTGCTGCACTTTGGCACGGAAGAGCAGAAACAAGAGCATCTTCCCAAAATAGTGCGAGGCGAGATTCGCTGGTGTCAGGGTTACTCTGAGCCCAATGCCGGGTCCGATTTGGCCAGCCTGGCCACGAAGGCCGAGGACAAGGGCGACCACTACCTGATCAACGGCCAGAAGATCTGGACCTCATATGCCGACAAATCGGACTGGATTTTCTGCCTGGTCCGCACCGATAACAGCGGAAGCAAGCACGAGGGCATCAGTTTTGTTCTGTTCGACATGGCAGACCCCGGGGTAACCACCCGCCCGATCAAACTCATCAGCGGCTCTTCACCCTTCTGTGAAACCTTCTTTGACAACGTAAAGGCCCAGAAGAAAAACCTTATCGGCGAAGAGGGTAAAGGCTGGACCATCGCCAAATACCTGTTAACACACGAGCGTGAGATGATCTCAAGCTTTGGCGCTGCCGCCAAAAAGTCGATGGGGAAGATGGCGATAGAGTCCATTGGTAGCGATCCCAGCGGCCGTTTGGCCAATGGCGTGTTACGCCAGAACATCGCTCAATACCAACTGGATACGGTTGCCTTCGCAGCCACTATGGCGCGGGTGGGTGACGAGGCAAAAGCCGGGCAGGGCCTGGGTGCTGCCTCTTCTATCTTCAAGTATTACGGCACCGAGCTGAACAAGCGTCGCAACGAGCTGAATCTTGCTGCGTTGGGCGAGCAGGCCCTGGGCTGGGAAGGTGAGGCCTATGACGGTGGCACCGTCAGCCGCGACTGGCTGCGCTCCAAGGGAAATTCTATCGAGGGTGGCACCTCCGAGGTGCAGTTGAACATTATAGCCAAGCGCGTGCTTGGCCTGCCGGACGAATAAGCGAAGAATTGAAGAGGAAGAACTGATCATGGCATTGGTACTGAATGAAGAACAGGTAATGCTCAGAGATGCAGCCGCCGGTTTTCTGGCGGAAAAAGCCACAGTGGCGCATTTGCGCGGGCTGCGTGACGCGCAGAGCGAGCAGGGCTTTTCCAGCGAGGTGTGGGCTGAAATCGCCGAGATGGGTTGGGCGGGTATTGCTATTCCCGAGGAGTTCGGCGGTCTGGGTTACGGCTACACAGGGCTGGGCCTGGTGTTGGAGCAGGCGGGGCGCAACCTCAGTGCCAGCCCCCTGCAGTCCACGGTGCTGGTGTCTGCCACGCTGATTTCCGAACTGGGTAGCAAGGAACAGAAAGAGCAATTATTGCCCGCCATCGCAGCCGGTGAAAAACTGGTTAGCCTGGCGTTGCAGGAAGGTAGCCATCATGCACCCTTGCAGTGCGCAACCAGCGCGCAGCTTGAGGGTACTGACTATGTCATCAATGGCAGCAAGGTGATGGTGCTGGACACGAGCTCCGCCGACACCTTTATTGTTATCGCCCGCACCAGCGGTGCGCCCGGAGACGAGCAGGGGCTGAGCGCTCTGCTGGTGGATGCCGGCAGTCAGGGCCTCTCGGTGGAAAAACGAAGCATGGTTGATTCGCGAGATGCGGGGGCAATTACGCTCGATAATGTGCACGTACCAACGGCCAGTCTGCTCGGCGCCGAGGGGGCTGCCTGGCCCGGTCTCAGTCGCACTCTGGATATTGCCAATATCGGGCTCGCGGCAGAGTTGCTGGGCTTGTCCATAGAAGCCTTTGAGCGTACCGTTGCCTATCTCAAAGAGCGCAAGCAGTTCGGGCGCGTTATCGGCTCCTTCCAGGGCTTGCAGCACCGTGCGGCAGAGCTTTTTGCAGAATTGGAGCTGGCGCGGTCTATTGTGTTGCAGGCGCTTCACACCATTGATGATGGCGAGGCGGACCTGGCCCAGATCGCGAGTGCGGCCAAGGCCAAGCTCTGTGAGGTGGCGCAGCGAGCGAGTAACGAGGCGGTCCAGATGCACGGCGGTATCGGCATGACGGATGAACACGAGATAGGCTTCTTCCTCAAGCGTGCGCGGGTTGCCCAGCACACCTTTGGTGACTACAACTACCACCTGGATCGGTTTGCACGGCTGAACGGCTTTTAAGCTGCTGCGACCATGTTCACAGCAGATACAGGAAAAACTATGAACCCGGAACTGCAGGAGTTTGACGACGTGGTGGCGAGCCTCACCGCTGCGGATCAGCGCTTTGCCCTGGAAAACATCTCTGTCGGCGGGGTGCAGTACCGTAATTACAGTGCAATGCCCGTCGCACTCGGTGAGTACTTTGTCCACATGCAGCGCCATGGAGACAAGGATTTCGCGGTATACCAGAATGAGCGTTATACCTTTGGCGAAGCCTACGCACACAGCGCAGAATTCGCCGCCGCGCTTATCGCGCGTTTTGGTGTCAAAAAGGGTGACCGCGTCGCCATACTCAGCCGCAATAATCCCCAGTGGATGATGGCCTTCATCGGTGCAACATCCATTGGCGCGGTGGCCGTACCAATGAACGCCTGGTGGACCACCGAAGAGCTGGATTACGGGTTTGAAGACAGCGGAGCGAAGGTAGTCGTTGCGGATCGTGCCAGAATTGAACGCCTGATGCCCATTGCGAAAAAGCACGGTTTGCAACTCATCTCCGTGGACGACTGCACTGGCCTGGCAACAGAGCACATACCCTTCTCTGAGTTGACTGCCGAATTTTCCGGGTCGGCTATGCCGGCTGTTGAGGTGGCCGCAGAAGACCATGCAACCATCATGTATACCTCCGGCTCCACCGGTCATCCCAAGGGCGCCCTCTCTACCCACAGGGGAATAATGTCAGCGTTGTACAGCTGGATGCTCATGGGGGTGGCCATCAAAATGTTGGCGGGCGATAGCGCGCCCGCAGAGAAATTCCCCCCCTCGGGCTTGCTCACCATCCCACTTTTTCACTGTACGGCCAGTCACTCGGCCTTCCTGTTGTCGGTGATTATCGGGCGCAAGCTGGTCATCATGCACAAATGGGATGCCCAGGAGGCCCTGCGCCTTATCGAGCAGGAACGCATCACCTGGTTTAATGGTGTGCCCACCATGTCCTCCGAACTGCAGGCAGCTGCGGCCACGTCAGACAGGGATATTTCCTCGCTCGCGGAGATTATGGCCGGTGGTGCTGCCAGGCCGCCCGGCCAGGTGGCCAAGCTTAGTAGCACGTTCAAACGCGCCAGCAGCGGCATCGGTTACGGCCTCACTGAAACCAATGCCCTGGGGGCAGTAAATTCCGGGGCCTTTTATGTGGCCAATCCAAACAGTACCGGCCGGGTAGTCCCCGCGGTAACGGATTTCAGTATCATGGGTGTAGACGGTTTACCCAAACCCGTTGGCGAGCGTGGCGAGGTTTGCATCAAGTCGCCGGCTAATGTGGTGGCTTACTGGAACAAGCCCGAGGCCACGGCAGAGGCGTTTGTGGATGGCTGGTTTCACACCGGTGACGTCGGCTATCTCGATGAAGATGGGTTCCTCTATATTGTCGATCGCATAAAGGAAATCATCATTCGCGGCGGTGAGAATATCAGCTGCATTGAAGTAGAGGCGGCCATTTACAGCCAGCCCGATGTGTATGAGGCTGCGGTGTTTGGTTTGCCAGACGAGCGTCTGGGGGAAATTGTCGGTGCTGCGGTGGTCCTTAAAAAGGGTGCGGCACTGGATGCAGACGCCTTGCGCGCACATGTGGCGGAGCATTTGGCGAGCTTTAAAATTCCCGCTCATATCTGGTTCTGCGACGAGCCGTTACCACGAATTGCCTCCGGCAAGATTTTCAAGCGCCAGCTTAAGGCGGATTACGCCGCATTGCTGGCGGGCCAAAAGACGGCCTGAACAGAGTGTAAACAAACAATGACTAAAGAGTGACAGGGAGAAAAGAATGGATCTTGGAGTAAGCAAAAAAATTGCACCGGTGCTGGCCGAAGTCAGGGAGTTTATGGAGCGGGAAATCGCGCCGCTTGAGCATGAATACCTTAGCGAAATAGGTGTGGGCGATCGCTGGCAGTTTACCGACCGTCAGACGGAAATTATGGAGGGCCTGAAAGCCAAGGCGAAATCCCGGGGCCTGTGGAATTTCTTCCTGACCGACGGCGAATCCGGCTCTGGCCTCACCACGGTAGAATACGCCTATCTGGCCGAGGAGATGGGTAAATCCCATATCGCCGCAGAGGTGTTCAACTGTGCCGCCCCGGATACAGGCAATATGGAAGTGTTGCACAAATACGGCAGCGAGGCGCAGAAAAAACAGTGGCTGGAGCCCCTGCTGAATGGCGAGATCCGCTCCGCCTATGCCATGACCGAGCCCGGTGTGGCGTCATCGGATGCCACCAATATAGGCACCACGGCGGTACTGGACGGTGACGAGTGGGTAATAAATGGCGAGAAGCATTACATTTCCGGCGCCGGCGATCCGCGTTGCAAAATCATGATCGTAATGGTCAAGACCGACCCGGATGCAGCGAAGCACGTGCAGCAATCCCAGATCCTGGTACCCACAGATACACCCGGGTTCGAAAATATCCGCGCCATGAATGTGTTCGCACTGGATGATGCGCCGCACGGGCACATGCATCAGAAATTCACCAACGTACGGGTGCCGAAGGACAATATCATTCTCGGGGCCGGCCGCGGTTTCGAAATATCCCAGGGGCGCCTCGGGCCAGGCCGAATTCACCACTGCATGCGGGCGATTGGCGCTGCTGAAAAGGCATTACAGCTCATGTGTGAGCGGGCAGTTTCGCGGGTGGCGTTTGGCAAACCGCTGGCCAGGCTCGGCGGTAACGTGGATATCATCGCCCAGGCGCGCATGGATATTGAGCAGGCGCGACTGCTGACACTGCGCACTGCATGGATGATGGATAATGTTGACCCCAAGGAGGCGCGTATCTGGATCTCCATGATCAAGACTGTGGTGCCCAACATGTCTATTCGTGTTGTAGATCAGGCCATACAGATGTTTGGCGCCCTGGGTGTGTCTCAGGATACACCGCTGGCCGTGATGTACATGGGGCAGCGTACCCTGCGTCTGGCAGACGGCCCCGATGAAGTGCACCGTATGGTGGTGGGCCGCAATGAACTGCGCAAGTACGCCGAACAGAAAGACGTCAACGCGACATTCAGGGATGGCTGAGCGAACAGCGTTCCCTGAACTACACTGGATTCTTTGATACCCGCACCCAGGAGAATGGCACCATGGCAGTAAAAGTCGTACCCAAGGATGAGATGGTCAATGCAGTAGGCACTCAGTTCGAGCCCAGCGAGTGGATCGAAGTGAGCCAGGAGCGTATCAACGCCTTTGCCGATTGCACAGAAGATCACCAATTCATTCACATAGACGAGGAAAAGGCGGCCCAGACGCCGTTTGGCGGCACCATAGCCCACGGTTTTCTGACGCTTTCCCTGTTGTCCAAAATGGTCGAGGGTAATGGCGTAGTCCCTGAGAACATTGTGATGGGTATCAACTACGGCTTCGAAAAGGTACGTTTCCTGATGCCGGTTCGCGCCGGTAAGCGGGTGCGTGCCCACGTCACTATCGCCGCTGTGGATCGTAAGGATGACAACCGTTTCCTGATCAAACAGTCCATATCAGTGGAAATCGAGGGAGAGGAAACGCCCGCGCTGGTGGCCGACTGGCTGGCGATGATGGTCGCCGGCTAGGCGCTCAGGGCCTGAAAGCCTGTTGCACACGATACAATACGTAATTTACGAGGAATCAAACTAATGACCATTCGTTATGACGGCAAAGTTGCCATTGTCACCGGTGCTGGCCAGGGCCTGGGGCGCAGCCACGCCATAGAGCTCGCCAAGCGTGGGGCTAAAGTAGTGATCAATGACCTGGGTGGAGCAAAAGACGGCACCGGTGGCTCCAGTGATGCAGCCAAAGCGGTGGTGGCGGAAATAGAGGCGCTGGGAGGCGAGGCTATCGCCAACGGCGCCAACGTGGCCAAATACGATGAGGTTGAGGCCATGGTCAAACAGACCATGGATCAGTGGGGTCGGATTGATATCCTGGTCAATAATGCCGGTATTTTGCGCGACAAGAGTTTCACCAAGGGCAGCCTGGACGACTTCAAACTGGTGGTAGACGTACACCTTATGGGCACGGTGAATTGCACCAAGGCCTGCTGGGATATCATGCGCGATCAGGCCTACGGGCGGGTGGTGGTGACCACGTCCTCCAGCGGCCTGTATGGCAACTTCGGCCAGAGCAATTACGGCTCGGCCAAAATGGGTGTGATCGGCCTGATGAATACCCTGGTGCAGGAAGGCGCCAAGTACGATATTCGTGTGAATGCGCTGGCCCCCACTGCTGGCACCCGCATGACCGAGGGGCTGATCCCCGAGAAAGCCTTTGATCTGCTCACCCCGGAAACTGTTACCCCGGCGGTACTGTATCTGGTGAGCGAAGACGCCCCCAACCGCACCATTCTGGCTGCCGGCGCCGGCGCTTATGCCGTGGCAAAAATTGTCGAGACTGACGGTGTCTGGTTGGCACCAGACGAGCAGAGCCCGGAAGGGATTGCCGCGCACTGGGATGCCATCACCGCCACTGCGGGGGAGAAAGTGCCCCAGGCTGGTTTTGAGCAGACTATCAAGTTTACCGCCAAGGCCGCCGAGGGCCTGGGTATCAAGCTGGACTAATGACGATTCCGCGACTGTCGTTGTAACGGCAGCGCCACATAGGAGAACAACAACATGAAAGAAGCAGTAATTGTAGCAACAGCCCGTACCCCCATTGGCAAAGCTTATCGCGGTGGTTTTAATAATCTGGGTGGTGCCACCCTGGGCGCGGCCTCCGTAGCGGAAGTGGTCAAGCGCGCCGGTATTGATCCGGCGCGGGTAGAAGACGTTATTATGGGCTGTGCCCTGCAGCAGGGTGCGACCGGAAGCAATATTGCACGCCAGATTGCGGTGCGCGCTGGACTGCCCCTAACCACGTCCGGTATGACCATAGACCGTCAGTGTTCTTCCGGCCTGATGGCTGTGGCGACGGCGGCCAAGCAAGTCATGTACGACGGCATGGACTGTGTGGTCGGAGGTGGTCTGGACTCTATCTCCCTGGTGCAGAACGAACATATGAACGTACACCGGCTGGTAGACGAGGGCCTGATGGCCATCGAGCCGAACTACTTCATGCCCATGTTGCAAACGGCCGAGGTTGTGGCCAAGCGCTACAACGTGTCACGCGAGGCTATGGACGAGTACGGTCTGCAGTCACAGCAGCGCACCGCCGCCGCCTACGAGGCGGGCAAATTCGCGGACGAGCTGGTGCCTGTGACCTGCAAGCGCACCGTGTGGAACAAGGAAACAGGCGATTCATCAGAAGTCGAAAGCACTGTGTCTGCCGATGAGGGCCTCCGCGCCACCACGCTGGAAAGTCTTGCGGGCCTGAAAACAGTTATTGAGGGAGGCACGATCACTGCCGGTAACGCGTCGCAGTTGTCTGACGGCTCATCAGCCCAATTGGTCATGGACTCGAAAGTTGCCGCGCAGGCAGGCCTGGAGCCGCTGGGTATTTACCGCGGTATGGCTGTGGCGGGTCTGGCCCCGGATGAGATGGGCATCGGCCCTGTGTATGCCGTGCCTAAATTGCTCAAGCAGCATGGTCTGACGATCAACGATATCGGCTTGTGGGAGCTGAACGAGGCATTTGCTGTGCAGGTAATTTATTGCCGTGACCAGCTGGGTATCGACAACGACAAACTCAATGTCAACGGCGGTGCTATTTCCATAGGCCACCCCTACGGTATGAGCGGCTCCCGCATGATCGGCCACGCGCTGATCGAGGGTAAGCGCCGTGGCGTCAAATACGTGGTGATTACCATGTGCGTCGGCGGTGGTATGGGCGCAGCCGGCCTGTTTGAAGTGGCCTAGGGCTATGCAGTAGAATGCGGCGCCTGAGGGCGCCGTCTTTTTTTATATTCAGTGTGGGGTGAAGAATGAAAGCAGTGGTATGTAAAGAGCACGGCCTGGCTGACAAGCTGGAGCTTGTGAGTGACTGGGCAGAGCCCGACCTGGGTGAGAACGATGTCCTGATCAAGGTGAAGGCCGTCGGGCTCAATTTTCCCGATGTGCTGGTGATACAGAACAAGTACCAGTTCCAGCCCGATCTGCCCTTTGTGCCGGGTGGCGAGTGTGCGGGTGAAGTCGAGGCTGTTGGGTCGGCGGTGACACGTTACAAAGTGGGCGATAAGGTGATCGCAGCACCGGGTACCGGCGCGTTCTGCGAGAAAATTGCGATCCATGAGCTGGCAGTATTTCCAATGCCAGAGGTCCTCAGCTTTGAACAGGCCGCAGGTATCAGCATCACCTATTTCACCTCCTACCACGCACTCAAGCAACGCGCTAATATCCAGCCCGGTGAGACTCTGCTGGTGCTGGGTGCAGCTGGCGGTGTCGGCACTACGGCGATTGAGTTGGGTAAGCTGATGGGGGCAAAAGTGATTGCCGCTGCCAGCTCGGATGAAAAGCTGGAGCTGTGTAAGCAATTGGGCGCAGATGAAGTCATCAACTACAGCACTACCTCGCTCAAGGATGCCGTTAAAGAGCTGACCGGCGGCAAGGGTGTGGACGTGGTCTATGATCCTGTGGGTGGGGATTATGCCGAACCCGCGATTCGCAGTATGGGCTGGAACGGTCGTTATCTGGTGGTCGGTTTTGCCAGTGGCCCCATTCCCAAGATTCCCCTGAACCTGACTTTACTCAAGGGATGCGCGATCGTGGGTGTATTCTGGGGCCGCTTTACGACAGAAGAGCCCGAGGTCAACCAGCAGAATATTAAAGAGCTGTGGGAGCTGTTTGCCCTCGGTAAGCTCAACCCGGTGGTAACCGACGTGTTCCCGCTGGAGAAATATGAAGAAGCCTACAACTGCATGATCGAGAGGCGTGCACGCGGCAAGGTTATCCTCACCGTTTAGTCCACTTCGGGAGTTATCAGCATGCAGGGTTTCGAGTTCAATACGGTTCGCCGAATTATCAACGGCCCGGGTAGTGCCTTGCAACTGGCCAACCAGTGCCGCAGCCTGGGTATCACCCGGCCTTTGATGGTCACCGACCCGGGGTTAATGTCGATTGGCCTGGTGCCACCGGTGCTGGAAGCGCTCGCTGGCGAGGGCTTTGAGGCCGTGCTGTTTGACCAGGTACGGGAAGATCCGCCGGAAGCTACCGTGCTGATGGCGGCGGACATGGGTAGAAGCCAGGGCGTGGACGGCGTTATCGCCGTGGGTGGCGGCAGCTCGATGGATGTGGCGAAAGTGGTAGCGGTGCTATTGGGCGGCAAACAGGCGCTGGGCGAGTTGTATGGTGTGGGTAATGCACAGGGCCCGCGGCTACCCCTGATACTGGTGCCCACCACTGCGGGTACCGGCTCCGAGGTCACACCGGTGGCGGTTATCACCACAGGTGAAACCACTAAGGCGGGAGTGTCTTCTGCGGTATTGCTGCCCGATGTGGCAGTGCTTGATGCCGATCTGACCCTGGGCCTGCCGCCAGCCGTAACCGCCATGACCGGGGTCGATGCCATGGTACATGCCATTGAGGCATACACTACCCGTCACCAGAAAAACCCGATTTCCGACAACCTCGCCCGCCAGGCCCTGCAATTGTTGGCGCGAAACATCCGCACGGCGGTACACGACGGCAAGAATCGACAGGCCCGGGAGAATATGCTGCTGGGTGCCTGCCTGGCCGGTCAGGCCTTTGCCAACGCGCCGGTTGCGGCGGTGCACGCGCTGGCCTATCCGCTTGGGGGGCACTACCACATTCCCCACGGTCTCAGTAATTCGTTAGTATTGCCCGCTGTGCTGGAATTCAACACTGCCAGCGCCTGTGAGCTCTATGCAGAGTTGGCGGAGATAGTCGTTGGCTCGCCGCTGCAGGGCAGCGCTGAGGCAAAGACCGCTGCAATGATACAGGCCTTGCGGGATTTGATAGACGAGCTCAATTTACCGGCCACACTACAGGCGGCCGGCGTGGACGAGAACACCTTGGAATTACTGGCGGAGGATGCCATGTTGCAGCAGCGCCTGCTGGTGAATAACCCACGGGATGTGGCGTACTCGGATGCCCTGGCGATTTATCGCGCAGCCTATCGAAGCGCGGCATGAGTAAAGCCGGGCCGCCGTCGCGCGCCGATTACAAGGTGTTCTATCCCATCTCCACTCGCTGGGCAGATAACGATATATACGGCCATGTGAACAATGTGACCTATTACTCCTACTTCGATACTGCGGCGAATCGGTATTTGATTGAAGAGGGTGGGCTCGATATTGGCGACGGCAGTATCGTCGGCTATGTGGTCAGTTCCGGCTGCGAATACCACGCACCCATTACCTATCCCGAGCCGGTCGAGGCGGGTTTGCGGGTTGACCGGATGGGCAACAGCTCGGTGCAGTATGGCCTGGCGATTTTTCGGCAGGGTGGCAATGAAGCCGTCGCACACGGCCACTTTGTGCATGTTTTTGTAAATCGCTCGGAAAACAAATCGGTGCCAATACCCGAAAGTCTGCGCACTGCCCTGGAAAAACTGCGGTAGCCATAAGCTGCCTTGCCATGTCTTCGTGACAACGTTACAGGTAGTTATGTAAACTCGCCTGAAACCTCAGGAACTACGATACGTGCAAACCACTGGACACTCTTGCCACCGCCGCACGGGCCGTGCCCGCGCTTTTTGCCTCTCGCTTCTGTTTGTCTTCCAGTCGATGTTTATCCCGCTGTGTACGGCCATGGCCGAACCGGGAGAGATCTGGATTCTCGTTGACACCCAGGAGCTTACCCTGGTGGTAATGGAAGGTGAGTCGGTACTGCAGAAATACGACAATATCGCCATCGGTAGCAACGGTCCCACCCTGGCTAAACTGGTCAGTGACGAAACAACCCCGCTGGGGAATTTTCGCATCAGCGGCGTCAATGAGCGCAGCCGATATCGCCTTTTCCTGGCGCTGGACTATCCCACCATGGAGCATGCCCAGCGGGCCCTGGACGATGGCCGGCTGAGCCCCGAGGAGTATATAGCCGTGAACAATGCCTGGCTGGCCAAGGTGCCGCCACCACAAAATACACGTCTCGGTGGGCATCTCGGTATACACGGGCTGGGGGGCGGTAGTGAGGAGATTCACGGTATCGTAAACTGGACCGATGGCTGTATAGCGGTGACCAATGAACAGATAGAGGAACTTTCACACTGGGTGGGTGTGGGTACACGCGTAACGGTCCGTTAGGCCAAAAAGTGCCATTAATTACTTGTACGAAGGCACAATAATCCCTTGCGCACGTGATTTGTATCCAAGAGAATATGCGCGGGTAGGGGATCGGGCTCTGTTACAGGCGACCGCTTCCAGATTTAGTGACCGGGCTATTCGCGCTTTCGGTTAAGAAAGACCGAGACCGCCCTGGGTACTTTTACGGGCGAAGGCCCTTTTTGGGTATAAAGGAGAGAGTAAATGCGTAATTTTTACAAGACCATGGCTACTGGTGCAATGGTTGTAGCACTGGCCGGTGCAACCGGTTGTGCTACCACTGGCGATCTGGATGCACTGAAAGCCGAAGTAGACAAGGCTAACAGCACTGCCAGCCAGGCAGCCGCTGACGCCTCTGCTGCCAAGCGCGATGCTGCAGCTGCAAAAACTGCTGCTGAGCAGGCTCGTGACGCCGCTAATGCGACCAACGAGAAGCTGGACCGTATGTTCAAGAAGTCTATGCAGAAGTAATATCGACCGGGGTTAACACCCTACGGAAAGGGCTATGATCATTGATCATGGCCCTTTTTTTATGGCGGGTTTTAATTTAATTGGATTGTGCTTTTCCAATCCGGCAGGAATTCGGGTGTATCCTGGCTCCATGGCCGCGCCCCTCCGGGGTACCCTCAGTCGGTCAGGAGCCTTAAAGCGCTTCGCTGTCTCCTTCCACTCCTTCGGCGCTGGCCTTTAACATTCCGCCAGGACACACCCGAATCCCTGCCTGATACCGAGCAGGCCAGGAATATTTTAGTAGCAAGAACGGTGAATCCGGTTTGCTGGAACACGCTGCGGTGGAGCGAGGTAACCCCCCGTCGTCCGCCGCGAATGGAACTGAGCAACGCCAGGAGATGCGAGGAGTGCTTGTTTTCTAGACTTCCTTGGAAATGGCCACCGGCATACCGGTGCGTTCCGTCAGCGCCCGGTGGATGGCCTCTTCGTCCAGCTCGACCAGGCGCTGCGCCTGGGCAGCATCAATCAGCTTCATAGCGTTTTTGAGCAGCGCGGCACGGCCCAGCCCATCTTCTTCCAAGGGTTCGTGAATTTCCAGATAGAGTTTGCCGCCAAACCAGCCCACCTTGGCCGTCTCGCTGACAATATTGATGCGGGTTCCCACGGCGATCTGCGGGAACAGGTATTCGATATCTTCCGGCATCATGCGAATGCAGCCGTGGGAGGCACGCATGCCCACACCAAAAGCCTTGTTGGTACCGTGTATCAGGTAACTTCCGCTGGTTATTCCAAGCCGCAGGGCGAACAGCCCCAGCGGATTATTTGGGCCCGCTGCCACGACTCTTGGCAAGGGGTCACCCGCTTCCGCGTGCTCCCTGCGAATCGACTCGGGTGGGGTCCAGGTAGGGTTCTCTTTCTTGCCCACGATCTTTGTTACACCCAGTGGTGTACCCCAGTCCTGGCGGCCTATGCCCACCGGGTAGGTCTGAACCACCGGCGTCTCCCCCGGCTCAGCTTCGGGATAGTAGTAAATGCGCATTTCAGGGATGTTGAGTACCAGGCCCTCCCGGGGAGCCGCTGGCAGAATGTAGCGTGTCGGGATAATAACCTCGGTGCCGTCGCCTGGTAACCAGCGATCCACATCGGGATTGGCGCGCACGATCTGCTCCTGGCCGATATCGTAACGGCGCGCGATATCCAGTAGCGTGTCTTCGTGAGCCGCCTCGGTTTGATGGATGGCGCCAATAATATCGAACTCCGGTAAGGGCATGTCGAAAGTGGCGGCCGGGCTTATGCCGGGCAGAAGTAGGGCGAGTAAGGCTAACTGGATGCGCATGGGATCAACTGGTCAAATAGGTGTGCAGGTTACTATAAATATCCGCCTAGTTGCAGGCCTTCACGCGCTGTTCGTGCAGTACAACGGCGATTAGAACGGCGAAAAAGATAGCCGCACTAAACAGCGGCGCGAGTGCGCCGTGAATCTGGTACAGGGCGCCGGCGCAAATCGGTCCGACTACGAAGCCTATGGCGGGGCAGGAACTGATCAGTCCGGCCGCAGCACCCTGTTCCTCCGGACTGACTGCCAGCGATGCACCGGCGGCGATGGCGGGCATACTCAGGCCCAGTCCAGTGCCTAAAAATGCCATACCCACCGCCAAAACAGCAAAATTGTTAAAACTGGCTATGACCAACGCGCCAACGCAAAGAGACAACAAACCGAGACGGATGAAGAGGCTTGCCCTGAGTTTCATGCGCTGCATGACCGAGACCTGGATGAGAAAGGTGAAAGCGGCCGACACCATTAGTGCGGCGCCGGTCATCTGTGCTGTTTCGATACCCGTTAGGTCCAGTTTGTCCTGCAACTGAAACCCCAGGGTTTGCTGAATGCCGGAAAAGCCCACGAACAGGCCGACAGCCGTTGCCAGGAACATCATTATCCGCGAATCAGTCAATTTCAGTCGCGCGCTGGTCCTGCGGGTGGTGAGATCCGGGCCCGGTGTGACCGGCAGTTGGCGCCATACCATCAGCGCCGCTACGGCCGCCATGCCGGCGGCAAAGTACAGGGGGGCGAGCAGGCCAAAGGTGGCCAGTGCGCCACTGACCGCCGGGCCGAGAATAGTCCCCATACTATTGGCTGTGCCGAGTCTGGCCATGGTCGAGGTGCGCTTGTCACGGGAGGAGTGGTCAGCTGCGTAGGCGGTAGCGGCGGGGTTGCTCGCGGACATAATCAGTGCCTGGCTACAGCGTGCCAGAAGCAGAATGAGGTAGAACGCAGTGCCCGTGAGCAAACCGGCTAGACCGGCGTAGAAGACACTGGTGAATCCCAGCGTGCCTATGGCGTACCCCACCAGCCCGGTGATAATGATGGGTTTGCGACCAACGCGGTCGCTAAGGCGACCCCAGGCGGGAGCTGCAACCGCGAATACCAGGGCGGAGATGGCGATAATGGAGGTAATCTGCAATTCCCCCAGCTGCACCTCCCGCCCGAGTGGCGCGAGAACGGCAAACACCAGTGACTGCCCCATGGCCGTGGTCATCAGGGCGACAATCAGCACCGTGGTCTGGTGGCGACTCAGTTTCTCGGGCAAATCGGGTATATCTCCATCGCGGTTACGCAGTGCCTGTGAGAGGCGTTAAGGGAAGCTGTGGCGCTGTTGGACTCGCTGGGGCGAATCGCTGGATAGATGTTTTATACACTGCATATCATAGGGATATCCAAGGGCAAAGCAATTGCCGGCTCCTGTAGTAAGGGTAACTATCGTCATTCCCCGGTCTGGACAGTCAGAGGCTGATCACATACAATCCATCGCCAGATTTCACAGGCCCGGCCAGCGCCTCGGGCACCTTTTTATCCCTGTGAGTGACCAGAGCTGAATTCATGCGAAAAGGCGAGATGCGGTTTCCCATCTCGCCTTTTTGTGAGCGCCCGGCTGAGGGGCGTCCGGCTAACGTTATTCCCGCTGTAAGTTGGAGGTTTGCTTGACCAGTCCGGCCATTCTGGCGCTTGAAGACGGAAGTATTTTCAAAGGCCTGGCAATCGGCGCCACGGGGATATCAGTGGGTGAGGTTGTTTTCAACACCGCCATGAGCGGCTACCAGGAAATTCTCACCGATCCGTCCTACGCGCGGCAGATTGTCACGCTGACCTACCCACACATCGGCAATACCGGTACCAATTCCGAGGATGAAGAGTCCACCGCTATCTGGGCGACGGGCCTGGTAATCAGGGATTTGCCGCTGATGGCCAGTAATTACCGCAACGAGCAGGGCCTGCAGCAGTACCTGGAGCAGCGCGGTATCGTCGCCATAGCCGAAATCGATACTCGCCGCCTCACCCGCATTCTCCGGGACAAGGGCGCGCAAAATGGTTGCCTGATGGCAGGCCCGGATATTGACGAACAGCGCGCCCTGGCCGCTGCGCGGGGCTTTGCCGGTCTCAAGGGGATGGATCTTGCCAAGGAGGTGTCAGTCTCAGAGGCATACAGTTGGGATGAGGGCAGTTGGGTGTTTGGCGTTGGTCACAGCTCACGACCAAAGGATGAGTTGCCGTGGCATGTGGTCGCCTACGACTATGGCGTCAAACGCAATATCCTGCGCATGCTGGTTGACCGCGGTTGCCGCCTGACGGTGGTGCCTGCACAGACCCCCGCCGCCGATGTGCTCGCATTGAAGCCCGATGGCGTGTTCCTGTCCAACGGGCCGGGAGACCCCGAGCCCTGCGACTACGCCATCGCCGCGATCCAGGCTATTTTGGAGACAGACATTCCCTTATTTGGCATTTGCCTTGGCCACCAGCTTCTGGGCCTCGCCAGCGGCGCCCGCACCATGAAAATGAAGTTCGGCCACCACGGCGCCAACCACCCGGTACAGAACCTCGATGACGGAACGGTGCTGATTTCCAGCCAGAACCACGGTTTTGCGGTGGACGAAAGCAGTCTTCCCGATAATCTGAGGATTACCCACAAGTCACTGTTCGATGGCACATTGCAGGGGATTCATCGCACAGATAAGCCCGCGTTCAGTTTCCAGGGCCACCCTGAAGCCAGCCCGGGGCCACATGACGCCGCGCCGCTTTTTGACCATTTTATTGAACTGATTACGGCCCGTTCGGGCGATCGCACCACAGGAACAAACTGATCCCGTATGCCAAAGAGAACTGACATAAAAAGCATCCTGATTCTCGGCGCCGGCCCGATCGTTATCGGCCAGGCCTGCGAGTTCGATTACTCTGGCGCCCAGGCCTGTAAGGCTCTGCGGGAAGAGGGGTACCGGGTTGTTCTGGTGAACTCCAATCCCGCCACCATTATGACTGACCCGGCGATGGCTGATGCCACCTATATCGAGCCCATCGAGTGGCGCACTGTGTCGCGCATCATCGAGGCGGAAAAGCCCGATGCGCTGCTGCCCACCATGGGTGGGCAGACCGCGCTGAACTGCGCGCTGGACCTGGCCCGCGAAGGCGTACTCGAAAAGTACGGTGTTGAGATGATCGGTGCGACCAAGGAGTCCATCGACATGGCCGAGGATCGCCAGCTGTTCGATCAGGCCATGAAGCGAATAGGATTGGAGACGCCTCGCGCAGCCTTTGCACACAGTCTTGAGGAATCTTTCCAGGTTCTGGACCAGATCGGTTTTCCCTGCATAATCCGGCCCTCCTTCACCATGGGGGGGTCAGGGGGAGGTATTGCCTACAATCGAGATGAGTTTGAGAAAATCTGTGTGCGCGGCCTGGATTTATCGCCCACCAAGGAGCTGTTGATCGATGAGTCCCTCATCGGCTGGAAAGAGTTCGAGATGGAAGTGGTGCGTGACAAAAACGACAACTGCATCATTGTCTGCGCCATTGAAAACTTCGATGCCATGGGTGTGCATACCGGCGATTCCATTACTGTGGCACCCGCCCAGACCCTGACTGACAAGGAATACCAGATCATGCGTAACGCCTCGCTGGCGGTGCTGCGTGAGATCGGGGTGGAAACCGGCGGTTCCAATGTGCAGTTCGGGCAGGACCCGAAAACCGGACGCATGGTGATTATCGAAATGAACCCCCGGGTGTCCAGGTCTTCCGCCCTGGCTTCCAAGGCCACAGGCTTTCCCATCGCCAAGGTGGCGGCCAAGCTCGCCGTGGGCTTTACGCTGGATGAATTGCTGAACGACATTACCGGTGGCAGAACCCCGGCATCGTTTGAACCGTCAATCGACTATGTCGTGACCAAGATTCCACGCTTTGCCTTCGAAAAGTTTGCCACGGCAGATTCGCGTCTGACCACCCAGATGAAGTCGGTGGGTGAGGTAATGGCTATTGGCCGTACTTTCCAGGAATCGCTGCAAAAGGCCATGCGCGGTCTGGAGGTAGACTCCGCCGGTTTCGAGCACATGATCGATACGGACAGCCCGGATGCACGTGAGCAACTGGTGTCCGAGCTGTCCAACCCCAAGCCGGAACGCCTCTGGTATATCGGCGACGCTTTCCGTTCCGGTATGCCGCTGGAAGAGATTTACCGCTACTCGGGGGTTGACCCCTGGTTTCTGGTGCAGATAAGAGATCTGATAGAGACGGAAGACAGTCTGAAAACCGTCAATCTGGCAGATATAGATTATCGCCAGATGTTCTCACTCAAGCGCAAGGGTTTTTCGGACGAGCGTCTGGCGGTGCTGCTGGCTGCCTCGGAAGCAAAAATACGTGCCCACCGCCACAGTATGGGTATTCGCCCGGTCTATAAACGTGTGGATACCTGCGCCGCGGAGTTTGCCTCCGATACTGCTTACATGTACTCCACCTATGAGGAGGAGTGCGAGGCAGCGCCCAGCGACAGGGACAAGATTCTTGTCATCGGAGGTGGCCCCAACCGCATAGGGCAGGGCATCGAGTTCGATTACTGTTGCGTACACGCGGTTCTGGCGATGCGCGAGGATGGCTATGAAACCATCATGATCAACTGCAACCCGGAAACGGTTTCTACAGACTACGACACCTCTGATCGCCTCTACTTTGAGCCGGTCACGCTGGAGGATGTTCTGGAGATTGTGGACCTGGAAAAACCCAAGGGCGTGATTGTCCAGTTCGGCGGCCAGACCCCGCTGAAACTTGCCCGGGCCCTGGAGGCCCAGGGCGTGCCCATTATCGGCACCACACCGGACGCCATTGACCGGGCCGAGGATCGCGAGCGCTTCCAGCAGATGATCCAGAAGGTGGGCCTGCTGCAGCCGGACAATACCACCGTGCGCAGTGTTGACGGCGCTATAGAGGCCGCCAGCAAAATTGGTTATCCGCTGGTGGTTCGTCCCTCCTACGTGCTGGGCGGGCGGGCCATGGAGATTGTCTACAGGGAAGAAGATCTACTGCGGTATATGCGCGATGCGGTGCGGGTGTCCGATGACTCACCGGTGCTGTTGGATCGTTTTTTGAGCGCCGCTATCGAAGTGGATATTGACGCAGTCAGCGACGGCAAGCAGGTGGTGATCGGTGCCATCATGCAACATATCGAGCAGGCCGGCGTACACTCCGGCGATTCTGCCTGTTCCCTGCCGCCCTACAGCCTCGATGCCCGGGTGCAGGACGAGATGCGTGACCAGGTTCGCCAGATGGCACTGGAGCTGGGGGTTATCGGCCTCATGAATGTTCAGTTGGCCTGGCAGGATGGTGAAACCTATGTCATCGAGGTGAACCCCAGAGCCTCACGCACGGTGCCTTTTGTATCGAAATGCATTGGCGTGTCACTGGCCAAGATCGCGGCGCGCTGCATGGTGGGCCAGAGTCTCGAATCCCAGGGCATTACAGGCGAGGTGATTCCACCCTATTTCTGTGTTAAAGAGGCGGTGCTGCCCTTTCAGAAATTTCCCGGTGTGGACCCCATTCTGGGCCCGGAAATGCGCTCAACCGGCGAGGTCATGGGCACTGGCGACACCTTTGCCAGCGCGTTTGCCAAGGCCCAATTGGCCGCCGGCCATGCCCCGCCCACCGGTGGTACGGCTCTGCTAAGTGTGCGCGATGTGGACAAACCCGGCCTGGTGCTGGCTGCGCGCGAGTTGGTGGCGCTGGGGTTTTCACTGGCTGCAACAGCTGGTACTGCAGATGCATTGGAGCAGGCTGGCATGGAGGTGCGCAGGGTGAACAAGGTTCAGGAAGGGCGGCCTCATATCGTGGACATGATCAAAAACGATGAGGCACAATTGATTATCAACACCACCGAGGGGCGGCGTGCGATCGCCGACTCGGCGGCAATACGCGCCACGGCGGAGGCCCACAACGTGTTTTATACTACAACTCTCGCGGCGGGTGAGGCGGTTTGTATGGCCTTGAGGCAGGAGGGAGACCAGACCGTACGACGCCTGCAAGATTTGCACAGGAGCATAGTGGCATGAACAAGTTTCCCATGACCGTTTCCGGGGAAAGAACCCTGAGAGAAGAGCTGGATCGTCTCAAAAGAGTGGAGCGACCGAAGATCACCCAGGCCATTGCCGAGGCCAGGGCGCACGGTGATTTAAAGGAAAACGCCGAGTATCACGCCGCCCGGGAACAGCAAAGTTTCATGGAAGGCCGGGTTATGGAGATTGAGGGCAAGTTGGGTAATGCCCAGGTCATCGATGTAACCGCTATTCCCAAGACAGGCAAGGTTATTTTTGGCACCACCATAGATCTGGTCAATATTGAAACCGATGATACGGTGACCTATCGCATTGTTGGCGAGGATGAGGCAGACGTGAAACGGAACCTGATTTCTGTAGGTTCTCCGATAGCGCGAGCCCTGATCGGTAAGGAAGAGGGCGATGTGGTGGTAGTGCGGGCTCCCGGCGGGGATATCGAGTACGAAATAGACCAGGTCCAGCATATTTAGCACTGCCGGTGCCATTTGGTACCGAGCCTCTATGCAAATAATTCTCATTTAAGATACTATTGCGGCTTTCCGGGCCGCAAAGCCCCCCTTGACAGCAGCATAGACGGTACTCCTACTCACGATGAACCTTTCCCTCTGGTCCCTGAAAACCGGCGATCGCTGTGAAATACTGGGCTATGACCAGGTGCTTCCAGAGAATTACCGTACCCGTATGATGGAGTTCGGTTTTCATCCTGGAGAAATCGTCGTCTGTGTCCAGACCGTGGCATATGGCGCTCCCAAGGTTTACCGGGTCAGCAATACGATTTTTTCGCTGGATGAGGAAGTCGCCGACCATATCCATGTCAGGCTGATTGATCGCAATGTCTAAAACAATTCTTATTGGCAGTCCCAATTCCGGCAAGAGCCTGCTGTTCAACCGGCTCACCGGCCTGCACCATAAGGTGGCCAATTTTCCCGGTATTACGGTGGATGTCGGGATGGGCAAAATGCGGGCGCTGCCCGAGATGGACCTGGTGGATTTCCCCGGGACCTACTCGCTGCAGGCCATCTCGGCCGATGAAAAGGTGGCGGTAGAACATTTTCATCGCGCCCTGCAAGACCCGGAAGTTGAACAGGTTTTGTGCCTGATTGATGCGACTCGCCTGGAAAAAAGCCTTTATTTCACACTGCAGGTAATCCGCGATTGCGAACGTCATAGCAAGCCGGTGACGGTGCTGGCGAACTTAATCGACGTATTGGACAACCATGATTTGTCGCTGGATATAGCGGAACTCAGTGCGGCCCTGCACACGCAGGTACTGCCCATCTCGGCGCGCACCGGCAAAGGCATTGAGGCCGTGATTGAGCACATCAAAGCCAATCGAAATCTGGCGGCCCAGCCGCCACGCGCACATTTGATTGGCGTACCCGATGTCCTGCTTCGCGGTACTGCGCACCAACTGTCTCAGCGCTTTGGTCCCAAGGGTGACGTTCTGGTGCGTACGCAGACCCGGCTGGATAGTTTCTTTCTTCATTCAGTGACGGGCGGCTTTGCGTTCTTTGCCATTATGTATCTGCTGTTTCAGTCCATCTTTACCTGGTCGGCGCCCGCCATGGAGGCAGTTCAGTCCACTCTGGCTGCCATGGCCGAAATCATCGTGCCGCTGTTCAGTAACCATATAGCCAGGGATTTTACGTCAGATGCCCTGTTTGGCGGCATTGGTGCGTTTCTGGTATTTGTGCCGCAGATTTTTGTGCTGACGTTTATCATAGGTCTGCTGGAAGACTCGGGCTACATGGCGCGCGCTGCCCTCATCTGCCACAAGCCGTTGCGCCTGTTCGGCCTCACGGGCAAGAGCTTTATCCCCATGCTGTCCGGTGTGGCCTGTGCCATTCCCGGAATCTATGCCGCCCGGGCCATCGATTCACCACGCAAGCGCTTGCTCACTTACATGGCTATCCCGCTAATGCCCTGTTCCGCGCGGTTGCCTGTGTATACGCTGATTATCGCTGCGTTTATTCCCTCCGGCACAGCCTTGGGCGGGCTGCTGGGGTGGCAGGGCCTGGCCATGTTCTGCATTTATTTTTTTGGCATGTTCTGCGGTCTACTGGTGACTGGGCTGATCTCGCGCACCAACAAGGACCACTATAACGACCTGCCATTTGTACTCGAATTACCGCCTTATCGGATACCCGGACTGGGCCCCTTGTTACGAAACGCGTGGAACCGCTCCAAGCACTTTGTCACCAAGGCGGGAAAGATTATTTTCGCAGTCACTGTGGTGATCTGGGTACTGGGCTATTTTCCGAACGAGGGCACGGATCTGGGCACCTCCTGGCTGGGCTACCTCGGCCGCATCGTGGAACCCCTGTTTGCACCGCTGGGTCTGGACTGGCGCTATGCGGTGGCTATCCTCACCTCGTTTCTGGCGCGGGAAGTGTTCGTGGGAACCCTGGGCACAATCTTCGGTATTGAGTCTGCTGACGAGAATATCACGCCACTGGTGCAGCATATCCAGTCCAGTGACCTACCCCTGGGCTCCGGGCTGGCGTTGCTGGTGTTCTTTGCTATCGCGCTGCAATGTGTCTCCACTGTAGCGATACTTTCAAAGGAAACTGGCTCGGGGGTGCTGGCGATGAAGATGTTCGTCGGTTACCTGTTGTTCGCCTATGCCGCGGCTCTTGCCATATACCATGTGGCGGCGTTATTTTCCTGAGCGGCTCTACTCGCTGCGCTCGTGCTGGAACAGCCGGACTTCCGCCAGTACCAGCCTGGCGATCAGCTGGACCATCAGTGAATGATTTTCCGCGCGTATACCCTCGAGGCCGGTATTGATTTGCCGGTAGAGGGAGTCTCTTTCTTGTGATGGCATGGCGGCTGGCAGCTCCACGCTGAAAGAGTATTGCTCTGACTCACTTAACTGGGCGTACGTGCGGGTAAGCTGGCTGACCGCAAAGTCGATCAATCGATCATCAGCACCGCGCTCTGTCAGCAGTGCCCGCAGTTCGCGGTCTAGGTAGGCAAGGCCCTGGGCCTGTTTTGATGGGAATTCGAGAATATCCGCCATGGGCCGGGGTGTTACAGGGGACGGATCAGGTTGGACAGGCGGGGGTCCGGTTGTGCGACCCGGCGCAGGATAACAGCCACGTTGCCAATGCTTTGCACCAGTTCGGCGCCAGAGCGGTCACAGATCTCCTGGGTCATTGCAGCCCGGGCCTCCCGTGAGCCCACTGCGAGCTTTATCTTGATCAGCTCGTGGTCGCTCAGGGCGCGCTCCAGCTCGGCATAAACGGTATCAGTAAGACCGTTACCGGCAACCGTGACAACCGGCTTGAGTTTATGGCCCATCGCACGCAGTTGCTTAATATCGTGTTTTGCTTTTTTGCTCATAATTAAGGCACCTCTGTTCAATTTGGTAATGCCTCAGCGGAGGCTCGGGCGCACATTGGCAAGGTGCGCCGCGAAGGCCAAGGCTGGTTGTCCTTGTCGAGTGGTGCAACGCAAAGCCTGAGGCATCACCAAATTGGACAGAGGTGCCTTGATCCAAGGTACAATACGCCCACACTCGTGCTGGCGGGCGTGCATTCTACACATTCAGCTCTTCCTGAGAAACCGGATACCCATGGCAAAAAAGAAATCTTCCAGCAAGGCCTGGCTGAAAGAGCATCACGAAGACCATTATGTGCAGCTGGCCCAGCGCGAGGGCTACAGATCACGCGCCTGTTACAAGCTGCTGGAGATCGAGGAGCGAGACCGGTTGATCAGGCCGGGCATCACAATACTGGATCTGGGTAGCGCACCGGGGGGCTGGTCGCAGGTGGCAGCGGGGCTGGTAGGCCACTCCGGCCGGGTGATTGCCTCGGATATTCTGCCCATGGACAGTATTGCCGGGGTGGAATTTATCGAAGGAGATTTCACCACGGATGAGGTGTTCGAGCAGATTCTGGCTGCCATCGGCGATTCCACAGTGGAGTTGGTCATTTCCGATATGGCCCCGAACATGAGCGGAATGAACGCAGTGGATCAGCCGCGGTCTATGTATTTAGTGGAGCTGGCGCTTGGTATGGCACGGCAGGTGTTGGCGCCCGGTGGTGCATTTGTCAGCAAAATCTTCCAGGGCGAGGGCTTTGACGGGCTGTTTCGGGACGCGCAAGGATCTTTTGGCAAGCTGGTGACCCGTAAACCCAAGGCCTCACGGCCGCGCTCCCGGGAAGTCTATCTGGTGGCGAAGGATTTTCAGGGCCGCTGAGGCTTTTCCGGGGGTTTATCTCGAATGGTCTCCTCCCGGTGGCATCTTTCAGAAGGGTTGAAACATGGAGTGATCGCCCCAACTGTAGTAAATTAGACCCGAAAACGATTTTTGTGCGTATCTAGTATCAGGGCCCTAGCGGGCTCACCCGTCTCCCGCCTGAAGTGCGGGACTTGGCTATAATTAATGGAGCGAGAGGCTGTCACATCTTTCCTGCCCCAGCCCTCAACAGGGGCGGGGTTGATTGGGAAACCTGTCCGGAATCCTTGGTGAGGTAACAGTATTGAACGATATGGTTAAAAACTTACTGCTTTGGCTGGTCATTGCCGCGGTGTTGTTGTCGGTATTCAACAACTTCAACCCGAATAGTCAGGCCGAACAGGTGGGATATTCCGAGTTTATCCAGGAGATCCAGACTGACCGGGTGAAGCGGGTGGTGGTGGACGGTCTTACCATTTCCGGCGAGCGCTATGACGGCAGCAATTTTGAGACCATCCGCCCCATGGTGGAAGATCCCAAGCTGATCGATGACCTGCTGCAACACAATGTTGTGGTGGAGGGTCGCAAACCGGAGCAACAGAGCGTCTGGAGCCAGTTGCTGGTGGCCAGTTTTCCGATCCTGATAATCATCGCGGTGTTTATGTTCTTTATGCGCCAGATGCAGGGAGGCGCCGGCGGTCGTGGCGGCCCGATGAGCTTCGGCAAGAGCAAAGCGCGCCTGTTGGGCGAGGACCAGATAACCACCACTTTTGCCGACGTGGCTGGGGTGGATGAGGCCAAGGAGGACGTCAAGGAATTGGTGGACTTCCTGCGAGATCCCAGCCGTTTCCAGAAGCTGGGCGGCCGTATTCCGCGGGGCGTATTGATGGTAGGTCAACCCGGCACCGGTAAAACACTGCTGGCCAAGGCCATTGCGGGCGAGGCCAAAGTCCCCTTTTTCTCCATCTCCGGTTCCGATTTTGTGGAAATGTTTGTCGGTGTGGGTGCCTCACGCGTGCGGGATATGTTTGAACAGGCCAAAAAACAGGCCCCCTGCATTATATTTATCGACGAAATTGACGCCGTAGGCCGCCACCGCGGTGCCGGTCTAGGCGGCGGGCACGATGAGCGTGAGCAAACCCTGAACCAGTTACTGGTGGAAATGGACGGTTTTGAGGTCAACGACGGTGTGATCGTGATCGCTGCCACCAACCGCCCGGATGTACTGGACCCGGCACTGTTGCGCCCCGGGCGCTTTGACCGCCAGGTGGTGGTAGGCCTGCCGGACATTCGCGGCCGCGAGCAGATTCTGAAGGTACATATGCGCAAGGTGCCGCTGAATGAGGATGTCGAGGCCAGCAAAATTGCCCGCGGTACGCCGGGGTTCTCTGGTGCCGATCTGGCCAACCTGGTTAACGAGGCGGCCCTGTTCGCCGCCCGTGCCGGTGTGCGCACTGTCGGTATGACCCAATTCGAATTGGCCAAGGACAAGATCATGATGGGCGCCGAGCGCAAATCCATGGTCATGTCCGAGAACGAGAAACGCAACACCGCCTACCACGAGGCCGGGCACGCCATAGTCGGGCGCCTGATGCCGGAGCACGACCCGGTGTACAAAGTCAGTATTATCCCCAGGGGCCGTGCCCTGGGTGTGACCATGTTTCTGCCGGAAGAGGATCGCTACAGCCACAGCCGGCGCTTTATTATCAGCCAGATATGCAGCCTGTTCGGCGGCCGTATCGCCGAGGAAATGACCCTGGGCAAGGATGGTGTGACCACCGGTGCGTCCAACGATATCCAGCGGGCGACCGATATTGCACGAAAAATGGTCACCAAGTGGGGTCTCTCGGAGAAGATGGGGCCGCTGATGTACGACGAGGCTGACGAGGAAGTCTTCCTGGGCCGCAGCGCTGGCCAATCCCACAAATCAGTGTCGGGCGAAACCGCCAAGATGATCGATGAGGAAGTGCGCAAGATCATCGACGACTGCTACGAAACAGCGGAGAAACTGCTGGCAGACAACGTCGACAAGCTGCACGCCATGTCCAACGCGCTGATGCTCTATGAAACTATCGATGCCAGTCAGATTGATGACATCATGGCGGGCCGTGAACCTCGCGAGCCTGCCGACTGGGGCGATGATACCGGTAGCGACAGCCCTCCTGGCACTGGTGCAACGTCACCAGATGCCGAACAGGGTGGCAGTCCAATAGGCGGGCCTGCAGGCGAGCACTAGCGCCCGGGCCCACCCGTCGGGACTTTGACCGCAATTTCTGAACACAATACCCCGGTGCTGCAATGCGCCGGGCGTTCGCTGGCTTTGTCCCGCCCTGTGATCATGGGAGTGATCAATACCACACCGGATTCCTTCTCCGACGGTGGTACCCTTTACCAGTCAGCCTGCCTCGATCTCGATCTTGCCATGTCGCGCGCGCGCGAGATGGTGGCAGAGGGTGCGCTGGTTCTCGATATTGGTGGAGAATCCACCCGGCCGGGCGCGGTTGCGGTAAGCTTTGCTGAGGAAATGGACCGTGTTCTGCCACTTGTGGAGCGGATAGCTGGCGAATTGGATGTCATTATCTCTGTCGATACCAGTTCCCCGGCGCTGATGATTGCAGCCGCCTCCAGCGGGGCGGGTATGCTGAACGACGTGCGTTCCCTGTCACGCGAGGGGGCACTGGAGGCTGCTGCGGCCACTGGGTTGCCGGTCTGCCTGATGCATATGCAGGGCGATCCCGGGAGCATGCAGGAGCAGCCGGCTTATAACGATGTAGCGACGCAGGTAGAGCGCTTCCTGGTAGCGAGGGTCGCAGCCTGTGAGGCGGCTGGCATCGATCGACAGCGGCTGGTGCTGGATCCCGGCTTTGGTTTTGGTAAATCGGTGCAACACAATCTGCAACTGCTTGCTGCACTGCCCCGGTTCACGCAGTTGGGCTTGCCCTTGCTAGTGGGGTTCTCGCGCAAGTCGATGATAGGGGAGCTGATTGGCCGCGAAGTGGGGCAGCGGTTACCGGCCAGCCTCGGGCTGGCGGTACTCGCAGCAGAACGCGGCGCTGCGATTATAAGAACACACGATGTGGCCGCCACCCACGATGCAGTGGCCATGTGGACAGCCTTGAAAGGAGCTGGAGATAGATGAGCAAACGCTATTTTGGTACGGACGGCATTCGAGGGCTGGTGGGCGAGGCGCCGATCACCCCGGACTTCATGCTCAAGCTGGGTTGGGCCAGCGGCCGGGTTTTCGCCCGCGAGGCCGGTGGCGAGGGGCGCTGTACGGTGATTATCGGCAAGGATACCCGGGTATCGGGCTATATGTTCGAATCGGCATTGGAGGCGGGGCTGGTCGCGGCCGGAGTCAACGTCAAACTGCTGGGTCCCATGCCAACACCGGCGGTGGCACTGATGACCCGCACCCAGGCGGCTGTTGCCGGCATTGTAATCAGCGCGTCACACAACCCTTTTTACGACAATGGCATCAAATTCTTTTCCGCTGCGGGTTCCAAATTACCGGACGAGATGGAACATGCCATTGAGGCCGAACTGGAGCAGCAAGTGACCACCGTTCAGTCCAGGGAAATTGGCAAGGTGCTGCGGGTGGTGGATGCGGCGGGGCGATATATCGAGTTTTGTAAATCCACCGTTCCCGAGGGTTTTAATCTGCGCGGTCTGCGCATCGCCGTCGATTGCGCTCACGGCGCTACCTATCACATCGCACCCAGTGTATTCAGTGAGCTTGGCGCCGAAGTGACCAGTATTGGTATTGCGCCCGACGGTTTCAATATCAACGAGGGCGTGGGTTCGACTGATACTGCTGCGCTTTCTGCGCTGGTGCGGGAGCGGGGCGTGGACCTGGGCATTGCGTTTGACGGTGACGGCGACCGCGTTTTGTTTGTGGACGGTGACGGCGAACTGGTGGATGGGGATGAACTCATTTACATGATCGCCATGTATCGTTTGTCCAAGGGCTACGGTGGTGCCGGTGTAGTCGGCACCCTGATGTCTAACCTTGGCCTCGAATTGGCGCTGAAAGCCGAGGGGTTGGAATTTGCCCGGGCGCAGGTTGGCGACCGCTACGTTAAAGAGCGAATGGAAGCAGAAGGGTGGTTTCTGGGGGGTGAGTCGTCCGGGCATATTATCTGTTCAGATGTCACTACCACGGGAGATGGCATCGTTGCAGCCTTACAGGTGCTGGTTGCGCTCAAGTCCTCCGGCAAGAGTGTTGCTGAATTTCGCTCCGGAATGACAAAATACCCACAGTGTATGATCAATGTTGCTGTTGCGGGCAAGGTCAATCTTGCGGAATTCCCCGGAGTTGCCGCCGCTGTAGCAAAAGTTGAGGGGCAGTTGGGGGAGCGCGGTCGCGTTTTGCTCAGGCCCTCAGGCACTGAGCCCAAGGTGCGGGTCATGGTAGAAGGCGATGATGCCGCTGAGGTGGAAACGCTGTGTGCCGGGTTGGCTGTTGAGGTGGAGCGCGAATTGGGTTGAGGTGCCGGGGTGGAAGTTCTACGCTCACAGCCGCCCGCCGGTCCCGCTTGTAACACACGCGTATCTTGGGTAAGATTGCGCCGCTTTTTATGCCGGGAGGCCGCATGCGCCAGACGCTGGTTGTAGGTAACTGGAAAATGCACGGCACCCGGGCCAGTGTGGACTCTTTACTGCAGGGCATACTGTACTCAATGCCCGCCGAAAGAGCTGAGGTCGCGGTTTGTCCTACCTATGTGCACCTGTCGCAAGCGTTGGAGCTTTGTGCCGGTTCTGTTATTGCCGTAGGGGCTCAGGATTGCAGCCATAGGGATTCCGGGGCTTATACCGGTGAGGTGGCGGCCGGGATGCTGGCTGATATTGGCTGCCAGTGGGTGATCCTCGGACACTCTGAACGCCGCCAGTACCACGCCGAACCTGACAAGCTGGTTGCGGCAAAACTGGGCGCGGCGGTCGCGGCGGGGTTACGCCCCATAGTATGCGTCGGCGAAACTCGCGAACAGCGCGAGGCGGGAGAAGCAGACGCCGTAGTGGCAAAGCAGCTGCGCGGTGCCCTGGACAATCAGGGTAGCCTGACAGGGCTGGTAATAGCCTACGAGCCGGTATGGGCAATAGGAACCGGACTCTCCGCGAGCCCGGACCAGGCACAGGCCATGCATGCATTTATCCGCACTTGTCTCGCGGATATAGCCGGTGTTGAAGCAGATGATACACGTCTGTTATACGGCGGCAGTGTAAAGGCTGCGAATGCGGCAGAACTGTTTGCCCAAAAGGATATTGACGGCGCTCTTGTAGGGGGCGCGGCACTGGATGCGGGAGATTTCCTCGCAATTGTCGGTGCAGGAAGGGCCTGAGAGGCCCATACACGAAAGAACTGAGGCGCCCCCAGGGGACCAGAGAGAATATGGAACAGATTATCTTGGTAGTGCACCTGCTGGTCGCCCTGGCGATTATCGGCCTGATCATGTTACAGCAGGGCAAAGGTGCAGATATGGGAGCGTCTTTTGGCGCAGGCGGGTCGCAGACCCTGTTCGGCTCGAGCGGCAGCGGCAATGTGCTGACCCAGGCGACAGGCTGGCTGGTGGTATTGTTTTTTGCCAGTAGCTTTGGCCTGGCATTGCTCGCCACCCAGAAATCAGAGGTTGGAAACGAACTGGATCTGGACATACCCATTGCCGCCGAAGTTGCCGCACCGGTGCCCGAGCAGGAACTACCGGTCATCGAAGAAGATTTGCCGGCAGTGGTTGCACCTGGGGGAGACCTGCCAGAACTGGACAAGTAACAAACAAGCCGAAGTGGTGGAATTGGTAGACACGCCATCTTGAGGGGGTGGTGAGCTATGCTCGTGCGGGTTCAAGTCCCGCCTTCGGCACCAACATTATACTCGCCGCACTCGCGGTGCCCGCACGGACCTGGCCGGGAGCGTTAAGTCTCGCCGTTATCGCAATCTTCTTCAGGCCGCTGCCGTATTTCTCTGTTACTAATCATGCCGAAGACCTCCGATAGCTAAGTGAAATGGGATCGGACCCCTTTCCCTGGAATGTGGTTTGCGGCTTGAGTAGTCTGTAAGCGCCGCAAAAATAATATATTGCAAACCACTGAGTGTCCTGATAGTTTATTAATTCAATTAAACGCGGTGTTAAACGCCGTATGTATGGATATATATAAACCGCGATGCTTTCTACAAACGAGAGTATGGAGCTTCTCCCCTACGGCCAATTAGCCACCCGCCGCTGGCTGCTGAAGCAGGGTATGACTCGGCATATGCTCGATAATGCTTTGAAGTCAAAAAAGTTTATCGCTCTGGCTCAGGGCGTGGTGGCACGCCCCGGTGTGCCCGTCACTTGGGAAGGACTGGCGGCATCGCTGAATCGTATGTTGGCTAGCCCTGTATATGTCGGCGGCATGACGGCGCTGGAGCAAGCAGGATTGGGGCACTACCTGCGGTCGGTATCGTCCATACATCTTTACTCTGCGGAGCCATGCCCTGCCTGGCTGGAAAGACTCGATCTGGGGGTGACGGTTAAGTGGCGCGGTACTCGCCGCCTGTGGCTAGAAAATGCTCTGCAACAAGCCAACAGCCTGAAAGAGCAGCCGTGGAGTGGCCCTCTTCCATATCTCATGGCGGCGCCAGAGCGGGCCTACCTGGAAGTATTGGCCGATGTGCCCGACACAGTGAGTTTCGAGCATGCCGATCAGCTGATGCAAGGTCTGACTTCGCTATCGCCGCGCCGGCTGGATGTCTTGCTGAAGGGTTGCCGCCATATCAAGGTTAAACGCCTGTTTTTCTTTTTTGCCACTCGCTATGACTACGGTTGGCTCAAACATCTCGATCGGAAGGCCTACGATCTGGGCAGCGGTAAGCGTGTGGTGGCCAGAGGTGGGAAGCTCGATGGTGACTATCTGATCACCGTGCCGGAGGCATTCCATGGACCGGAATAGCTCTTACTACCGGCAGGTACAGTTTTTAATTCAGCTCCTGCCGTTGGTAGCTGGCGAACCGTGTTTCGCCCTGAAGGGTGGAACAGCGATCAACCTGTTTGTTCGCGACTTCCCGCGTTTGTCGGTGGATATTGATCTGGTGTATTTACCATCTGGTGGCACAGAGGAGGCGCTTGAGGCGATCAGGGCCGCTTTGGAGCGTCTGGCCGCGAAAATTGAAAAAACGTTCACCGGCGTTACCGTGGTGAGAAGTTACCGGGACAAGCAAGATGCGCTGCGCCTCACAGTAGGCAATAAAGGCGCCAGTATTAAAATTGAGCTATCGCCGGTCCTGCGTGGCACTGTATTTGCCCCTCAAATTCGATCCGTGGTTCCGGCAGTGGAAGATGAATTCGGCTTCGCCGAGATGGCGGTAGTGTCGTTTGAAGATTTATTTGCTGGCAAGATCTGTGCGGCATTGGACCGCCAGCACCCCAGGGACTGGTTCGATGTTTATCTATTACTGGGAAATGAAGGGCTGACCGAGCCGCTGATTAAGACGTTTCTTGTTTACCTTATCAGCCACTCGCGGCCGATGGAGGAGTTATTGGCACCCAACTTTAAGTCCCTCAATACTGCTTATGGCTCCGAATTCGTGGGTATGACGCAGATCGATGTATCGGTAAAGACGCTGGAGGAAACACGTGTCCGGCTGATTAATCAGATCGCCGGGGCATTAAGTCATGAGGATAAGGCGTTTTTGTGTAGCATGTACGAGTTGTTGCCGAATTGGTCACTGCTGGGCCTTGAAGGGATTCTGGACCTTCCAGCAGTTCAGTGGAATCTACAGAACATCAGAGGGATGACTGACGAAAAACGCAAGGCCTCGTTGGAGAGGCTCAGGCAGGTTTTGAATCGGTGAAGGTTTGCGCTCTATGCACCCAGTAGGCCCGCGCTATGGCAAACGCAATTGGGACTCAGTTGGCCTGCACGAAGTACTGCCGGGTTTTATTTGCCAGGAACACCAGAGACAACATCACGGGTACTTCAACCAGCACACCCACCACCGTCGCCAGCGCGGCGCCTGAATTCAAGCCGAACAGGCTGATTGCCACGGCCACGGCCAGCTCAAAGAAGTTCGATGTGCCGATCAGCGCGGCGGGCGCCGCTGTGTCGAACGGCACGCGCCACAGGTAGGCCCAGCCGTAGGCGATGGCAAAGATGCCGTAGCTCTGGATCAGCAGGGGAATAGCGATCAGGACGATGACCAGGGGTTTGTCGAGAATGGTTTGTGCCTGGAACCCGAACAGCAGTATTACGGTAGCGAGCAGTCCCATGATTGAGAAGGGTTTTACACTTTCTGTGAACCGGGCGATGCGTTCCGGCTGACCTGCGCGGTCCAGTATTTTTCGCGTGGCATAGCCCGCCAACAGGGGGATCACCACGTACAGCACGACAGATAACAGTAGTGTTTCCCAGGGTACGACAATATTGGTGACACCCAACAGGAAGGCCGCTAGCGGTGCAAAAGCGAACACCATGATGATGTCATTGATAGACACCTGAACCAGCGTGTAGTTCGCGTCACCGCGCACCAGTTGGCTCCAGACAAACACCATGGCGGTACAGGGGGCCACGCCCAGCAGTATCATGCCGGCGATGTATTCCCGAGCGGTTTGTGGATCGACCAGGCCGGCAAAAATATATTCAAAAAAAACGATGCCCAGGGTCGCCATGGTGAAGGGCTTGATCAGCCAGTTGACCACCAGGGTGATACACAGGCCCTTGGGTTTTTTGCCTACATCCTTGAGGGAGGCGAAATCCACGTTAATCATCATAGGGTAAATCATTACCCAGATGAAAACGGCCACCACCAGGTTTACGCTGGCGTACTCGATGCGGGCAACGCTTTGGAATAAACCGGGTAAGACGATGCCCAGCGTCACACCCGCTACAATGCAGAGCGCCACCCATACCGATAAGTAGCGCTCAAACAGACCCAATGGCGACACGGTGTTGGTGCTCACAGCAATTCCTTTTCGATGCGGGATTTCAATAGTTGGTAGGCGTTGTAAAACGCCTGGGTGATTTCCTCGTCACTGCCGCTGGCCTTGGCCGGGTCGGGGATGCTCCAGTTCAGCTTGAGGGGCTTGCCCGGGAAAATGGGGCAGCTCTCGTTCGCCGCCTGATCGCAAACGGTGATCACGGTATCGAAGGGCTGGGTGGCAAGCTCATCCCATGATTTACTGCGCGCAGCAACGGCCTCAATACCGTGATGCTTCAGTGTTGCTATGGCGAGAGGGTGGACATAGCCAGCAGGTCTGCTTCCGGCGCTCTGTGCCGTGTAAGTCCCTCCAGCCAACTGGTTTATCAGGGCTTCTGCCATGATGGAGCGGCAGGAATTACCGGTGCAGAGCACGAGAACTTTTTTCATGAGCAGCGGACCCGGGTCAGCAACAGCTTCCCGCAGGCCTTGCTGCAACAGCGTGAGCGTTATCTCTGCCCTCGGGTTCAGGCAAGTTGTCGGCTCTTGCCATCGCTGTCGCTTCGTCACTGGTATAGGCCGTGGCTTCCGCCATGGTGCGATAGGTTTCCCAGGCGACACCGGAGGGGTCCTTTACCCAGGTCTTGTCGGAGCGGGCATAACAACACACAGTCTCACCTTCATCGAGCAGGGTCATGTCCGCGCGCTTGAGCCGCTCGCGCAACTCTTCCAGTTCCGCGTCATCATCTACTTGCAACCCGAGATGGTCGACACCGACATGTACGTGCATGCGTTTCATGGGGTTCTCCGTACGCTAGAGTTCAGTTTTTGCAATGGGGGTGCAGCAGTTCGCGAGTTCAATAATCGAGCAACCGCTGCTGCTGTCCTGCCGCATGCTGGCGAATTCCTCGCTGCAACAGTCCCGGACCATAAAGCCGATAAGATCGTGGGTAAGATCAAAATTGGCTGTATAAATCACAGACCGCCCCCGTTTGCGTGAGGAGACGATGCCGGCATTCGACAGGTGAGTTAGGTGGAAAGAGAGAGTGTTGTGTGGTGTGCCCAGCTTTTCACTCAACACACCGGCGGCCAGCCCCTCGGTGCCGGCCTGCACCAGCAAACGAAAGGCGCCCAGGCGGGTTTCCTGGGAGAGGGCGTCAAACATAATAAGGGCTTGTTGTATGTCCATACGTCGAGACTAGTGGAAGTATTGTTATGTGTCAACATTAATGGACATAACAATTGCACGGCGAATTTGGTGCGAGTTCAATGGAGGGTGGGGCCCTGTGACAAAATTGCTCTCTTTTGCCGGGTCTTTTTCTTACACTAGGTCACTGCGAATCTCATACCGGGTCAATGGAAAAACACATGGCAGACACTCTTACACTGCAGCAATTCCTGCCTTATCGATTTGCCAACCTGGCAGAAAAAATCAGTGTTTCCCTGTCGCGGGTGTATGTCGACCGCTTTGGCATCAATATCGCAGAGTGGCGGATTCTTGCCACACTGGGTGAGTTTGGGGAATTGCAGGCGAAACAGGTCGCTCGGCACAGCAACATGGATAAGGTGCGTGTTTCACGCGCAGTAGCTTCCCTGACCACGAAGGAGTTAATCCAGCGCAGGCCGTGCCCGGGGGATAGCCGGGCCGCACTGCTACACCTGAGCGCCGCCGGGCGCAGTCTCTATCTGCGGCTGGTACCCCAGGCCCTGCGTTGGGAGCAGGCATTGGTGGAGCCACTGTCCGAAGAAGAACAGCGGCTGCTGTCTGGTGTGTTGGATCGGCTTGAGGCCGGACTGGACGCCAGGGAGTAATCTCGACGGGTTCGGGGCCCGTCCGGTTGGCGAATAGCCGTTGTGGATATAGTTTCTATTGTAACTAATATCGCGACGTCTATAATCACTGTATGTTGATGCTGATACAGGGTGCCTTACTGGTGCTGCTGGATAGAGGAAATGTTATGGCAGATTTATTTGAAAACCCCATGGGGCTGGACGGCTTTGAATTTGTTGAGTTCACCGCGCCCAAAGAGGGAGTGCTTGAGCCGGTATTTGAGGTTATGGGCTTTACCCGGGTTGCGGTGCACCGCTCCAAGAATGTATCGCTCTGGCGTCAGGGAAATATCAACTTTATTACCAATTATGAACCCGGCAGCCACGCCTATTATTACGCTCGTGAACACGGAGCCTCAGCCTGCGGCATGGCATTCAGGGTCAGGGATGCCAGGGCAGCTTATGCCCGTGCGCTGGAGTGCGGAGCCGAGCCGGTTGAGGTGGAAACTGGGCCCATGGAGCTGCGCCTGCCTGCCATCAAGGGTATCGGCGGTGCCACGGTGTATCTTATCGACCGCTATGAAGAGGGTGTCAGCATCTATGACATTGATTTCACCTGGCTTGAGGGGGTAGACCGTAAGCCCGAGGGCTGCGGTTTTCACACCCTGGATCACCTGACTCACAACGTGTATCGCGGCCGCATGCAGTACTGGGCGAATTACTACGAGAAGCTGTTTAATTTCAGGGAGATTCGCTACTTCGATATCAAGGGCGAGTATACCGGCCTGCTGTCCAAGGCGATGACTGCCCCCGACGGAAAAATTCGGATTCCCTTGAATGAGGAGAGCACCGGTGGTGGCCAGATCGAGGAATTCCTGATGGCATACAACGGCGAGGGCATCCAGCATATTGCCTTTGCGTGTGACGACCTGCTAGCGTGCTGGGACCGTTTGAAAGTCAGCGGCCAGAAGTTTATGTCTCCTCCACCTGCAACCTATTACGAGATGCTGGAGGAGCGCCTGCCCGGTCACGGTGAGCCGGTGGAAGAGTTTCAGCGCCGCGGAATACTACTTGATGGCAGCACCGAGGGCGGTGAGCCGCGCTTGTTGCTGCAGATATTCTCTGAAAATGCCCTGGGGCCGATGTTTTTCGAGTTTATCCAGCGCAAGGAGGACGATGGCTTCGGTGAGGGCAATTTCAAAGCCCTGTTCGAGAGCATCGAGCGGGACCAACTTGCGCGCGGGGTGATTGATCCCGGCGGTGCAGGCTAGCCTGCACGGTCCGCTTGGCCAGGCCCTGACGCTTCTGTCTGGTGCGCGGCTCGGTGCTCTCGGGTAGTCAAATCAAATTTCGGAAAAAAAGCTCGAAAATCAAGGCTCTGCAAGCCGGTGTGCTGGCCGCAACCCCGTTAGAAATTAGTGTGGAATTTCCCCCGGGAGACGGTTGACCCGGCCGGGGGCGGTACCTATAATGCACAGCCTCGAATTTGGGCCGGAACGACGAGATCGGCACAATGTAAAGCGCCAAGGGGCCTTTACAGCGAGGAAGTTTTGATGCGGGGTGGAGCAGCCTGGTAGCTCGTCGGGCTCATAACCCGAAGGTCGTCGGTTCAAATCCGGCCCCCGCTACCAATTCTATCTTGTAAGGCTTGAGGACTATTATCGTTTACCGCTGATAGCTCAAGTCTTTCAATGATGGTCTTATTTTTCATATCTTTGGCTCCTGTGGCCATATTCAATATTCCGGCGAGATCGCCGTACAGATCAATCGTCAAGCCATCCTCGCCATCCTTCGGCGTCAGCACAACTTTATCGACCAGCCCCCTCAAATGCTCTGAGGCTTCTGCGCGCCCATCCTCCTGATTGAGAACGCCTGCCAAGTCCATAACGCTGCGCTGAAAGCGCGCAGCCATTGCAGGGTGAAGTAGGGGCTTCGCTGCGGGGTGCGCGTCCAGCCGCGCCTTAACCTCTTCACAGCGCGCGCTGACGCGTTCCAGATCATCCTTGACCATTGAGGCGGCAATCCCGTCCTTAATCGCCTGAATCAGGTTTTCGCGCTCTTTTTCCACTATGTCCAGCTCGGCGCGAAGACGCCGCTGCGCAGCATTCTTCTGGCTGCTGAGCATATTCAGATGCTTGGTATATTCCGCGCAGAATATCTCGACCAGCTCGCCCCGCATGAGCCGCGTCTTGAGAGCGCTTAAGACATACTCTTCGAGTATTTCCCGTTTGATGGTCTTGCGGTTAGCGCAGACGGTCTCTCCCTTGTTCTTGGAGGCCGAGCAGCCGTAGTGGGAGCTATTGATCTTTGAGTAACCACCGCCGCATACACCGCATTTGGTGAGGCCAGAGAGCAAATATTGGGGGCGGTTGGTCTGCCAGAGGGCAGGTTTGGCCTTATCCAATGCTTTTTGTCTGTCTTTGACAGCCTCCCAGAGGTCATCGGGCAAAATGCGCAATTCTGGTAAGGCTTTTCGTATCCATTCGGATTCTGGGTTTTGCCGTGAGAGGCGCTTGCCCGTGCTCGGGTCTTTGATCATACGCAAGCGGTTCCAGATCAACTCCCCGATATAGAGCTGGTTATTGAGAATACCGGTGCCGCGCTTGCGGTTGCCATTGATGGTGGATTGTCCCCATGCACTGCCAGATGGACAGGGGATGCCGTCCTTATTGAGCTGCGCGGCGATGGCTTTGGGGGATTTATTCTCGCGTCCATATTCACGGAATATGCGGCGCACGATCACAGCCTGATCCTCGTGAATTTCACGATCACCGCGCACGGCCTCGCCATGCGCATCGAATTGCTTCACGACTTTGTAGCCGTACGCAATGCCGCCGCCGGATTTGCCTTTTTCGACGCGCCCGCGAAGGCCGCGACGGGTCTTATCGGCAAGGTCTTTTAAGAACATGGCATTCATCGTGCCTTTGAGGCCGATATGCAGGGAAGAGATTTCACCTTCGGACAGGGTGATGATTTTAATGCCAGCGAACTCCATGCGCTTGAAGATGCCTGCGATATCTTCCTGATCCCTTGAAAGCCTATCCAAGGCTTCCGCAATCAGAATATCAAACGCGCCGTTCATGGCTGCGCTTAGGAGCGACTGGATACCCGGCCTCATAAGAGAGGCACCAGAGATACCAGCATCGGTATAGCAGTTGATGATCTTCCAGCCCTCGCCGTTGGCTTTTTCGCTGCATAGGCGGATTTGATCTTCAATCGACGCATCGCTTTGAAGGTCGCTGGAATAACGTGCATAAATACAGGTGCGTTGTTTCATATCAATGACCACCATCTTTTGTCTCGGGAGAGGCAGATGCGTCTTGGATCATGCGGTAATCTTCCGCCGCCGCGCGTCTGGCCAGAAATCTAACGAGAGCTTTTATGCGCTCATCGTTGCTATCCCGATTATGACTCCGATCTATGGGAGTCTTCAAATCTAATGCGTAATTCTTCTTGTCCTTATTGGAGGGAAATGTGTTCATCACATGCCCCCCATAAAAAGAGCAGCGAAGGCGCATATATGCCCATCGCTGCCATAGTCGTCATGCGCGGTAACGAGGGAGCCGTTGCCTTGCAGCCCTTCGCGTTTATGGGTGGAAACGCGGGCGCAGCAAACATCGCGCAATAAAAAAGGAGCACCGTTCGTGACACTATTCACGCGGGCTCCCTTACCTTTTATAGTAGAACAAAAAGCCTTAACAAATCGTAAATACCTGCCCGAAAACCCGCAGAGTTCTGCGTTTTTTACAAGGTAAGTAAATTTACAATCCGCTCTACTCATGGGCGGCGCACCGCCATGAGCACCATACGTAAACATGCCCATGAGCCAATCAGCGCGCCGATCCACCATGCAATATTATTCACTGCAAATATATTTAATATTGCTGCAAGCGCCAGAACGCTTAATGCTGCGCATGTGCGTTCTAAAATGCTTGGGCGCGGCGCTGATTTTTGTCGTTGAGGCTGGCCGCGACTAAGTGTGAGGGGCGGATATCTGTGATCCATCATGCGCCGCCACATGCGGCTGGTGCGCCAGCCCTTTGCGCTGAGGAAAGCGAGGATGAACGGCGCGCTCCAATAGAAGTAATATTGCCAGTGATTACTGTCATAAAGCAGGTGCGCACCGGATAGATCGCGCAAAGCGCCGTAAGCGGAGCAGCCAATCAAGATCATAAAGAGCCAATATTTTAAAATCATATGTCCCTCCTTATGCGCCGTTAAAAACAGGATCGAGGATTGCGCTGATATCCAGATTGGCCGCCGTAAAATCTATCGCGCGTGGCAGTGGCTTATCGGCATAATCAGGATGAAAATCGAACAAAGGATCACCGCGTTTATCGCGGTAGCGACGATCTAAGAAATAAGCGGTTTTGAAGGCTGTAACCGGATGTGCATTGGCCAAGATCAGTAATTGGTCGCTCGGGTGCATGACGCGGATTTCTGATGGTGTGATCAAGGGGCGAGAAATAAGCTGATCATCGCGCGAGTAGTAATTTGGATCGCTTATGAGGCTAGCGCGATATTGCGCGCTGGTTTCACTGATAAACTCAATCGTGGTTGTACCGCAGAGCTTTGATAGATATTCGCAGGTAAAGACATCATTCACGCCGCAGCATTGGATTACGCCGCAATTGGCGATGATGGTTTCCCAATTGTCTCGATACAAAGACTTGAGCTGGTTAAAGTCCTGTAAGAACCCTTTGAGGATCATGCCGTAACCTGCCATGAGGCCAAAGGCCGTCTCGACCATGGACAAGCGGCCTAGCGCCGTTCCCATTTCTTCGAGCAAGAATAAAATAGGCGGCTCAGCTTTCTTTTTAAAGCGCGATATGGCGCTGATTGTCCAGTTCACAAACAAACGCAAGAGCCGATTATTCATGGCTATTTTTGCGGTGCTCATAATGATGAACACGTCCGTGTTGCCATCTTCTAAAGCCGAAGGGCTGAACTCTGATTTTGACAATATGTTCTGAATTTTCGGGCTTTCCAGAAAATGCGTATTGGATTGCGCTGTTGAGATCACGCTTGCGCGTTCCTTACTCGCCTTGTTCATGATCCGCGCAGCAGCAGCGCGCACATGCTCATTACGGCTTTGCGCCATGCCTAAAGTAATGAGGGTGGTATTGCCGTCCTCATCGGTCTCAAATTCTCCAGCAATGAGATCGGTGAAGGCTTTGGGCGGAAGATTGAGCATGGCGCGCACTTGTCCCAATGTGCGCCCCTTGTCAGGAACAGGTAGGAGGGGCTTCGCGGCTGTTCGTGCGTACATACAAAAGCCCGTAATCAGGGCTTTGGCTTCATCCGACCAGAAGGGGTCTTTGGCGTTGTCCATCACCAGCGCATCGGCAATCAAAAATGCCTGATCAAAAAAATCATCACTTTCAGGATCAAGATCACCGACAGGGTTAAATGCAAAATTCTGCATACCAAGCGTAGGGGCGACGATATGTTCAGGATCAATCAGTGCGACGCTACGCCCCAACACATCGCGGCGATAACGCGCGCATACGCTGGCGTTCTCGCCGTCCTTAACATCGAGGACGACCAGCGCCCCATCATGCTCAAGGCATGTGGGAACGGCGGAGCTGATACCTTTGCCGCTACGCGTAGAGCCAACGACCAGATGATGCATCTTGCTCGAACTTCTAATCTGGTAGGCTTTGGCCTTACTCTGTTCAGGCAGGCCATAGCCCAGAAATATGCGCCCCGTCTCGCCGTAATGCCGAGACTTTAAGTGCGCACGGCTTGCCCATTGCGATGAGCCATGGACATGAGGATCACGGGTATAAATGCGCGCTGGATGGTTAGGGGTTTGCATACACGCCCCCTTGGCATTGGCGCACATTTAAGACGGTCTGGGTTTTGTAGGCAGTGCTTAAGGCATCAAAATACTGATTGAGATTATTTTTGATATCCGACGTGCTTTGCAGGAACACATCGGCAAGAGAACTCAGTTGCGCTTCTTCCTTCTCGCCTAAAAAATAGACGAAGCTCAATACATCTTGTTTGGCGGCAAGAGCTTGATTACGGAGGATTGGATTTGGCGGGACTTGACCATCGGTAATGATGATGACGGCTTTTTGATAGTCCTTGAAATAGTCCTGCGTCAGGCTTTGATAGGCGCGTAGCAGGGGCGTATAAAGCTGAGTGCCACCATCTGCGACCAGATCATCTATTTTATATACGCCGCCGTTGCAGTTCTCGTAGCGTTCGTTGTGATAGGTGAAGCTATCACTAAAGCTCGACACCGCGCACATGGCCGTAGGGGGTAGGGATTTGAGGAAGGCTTTTGCGCTGGTTTTGACATCATCCATAACGTCAAACATGGAGCCGGAGCGATCCACGAGAAGCATAAAAACCATTTTTGGCTTGGCTTGCGCGGCGGTTTCATAATCAAAGCAAAGTTTTTCGCCGCTGGTGTTATAGACCGCCAAGCTTCCAACAGGCGGAGAAACAAAATTACCGCCCCGATCTTTAAAACTGCCCACGACCTGAAAGCCATTTGGCAATTGAAGCGTTCTTATGATCTCGGACGTGCCGCCGCTAAAGGCCACAACAAGATTATTTACGGCATCAACATCAAAGCCTGATGTGATCTTGATACCGTGGGCATCGACCATTCCGACCTTGGAAATCGCCCTGATCAAAACATCCGAAGCGCTGAGCGCGGGATCGGTTTTCATCTTGAGGGAAATGCGTCGCTCAAAATTGTATTTGGATCGTACGATGATCACGGGCTGTGTTTGATCGCTGCGCGCGTTGATGCTGATTGTTGCCTCCTGCGCTTGTACCGACAATGGCAGGCACAATGCTGCCAAAAGTGAGGTATCGACGATTATCTTCAAAAATCTCATATCAGCCTCCTTATAAAAGTGTCTTGAGACGGGATTTGGTTTGCGCCTCGCCAAGAAGAGAAAAGTCCAGTTCGCCTTTTCGGGCGCGTTCCAAAATCCCCAACGATGCGAGATAGGCTTGCAGGATTTGATCTTGATCAGGATGAACGCGCATGATCTTGAGCACGCTCAAGCGGCTGGATAATCGGGAGAGCGCAAGATTGCTCGGCACGTCTTGCGGAACTTCAACCACGATTGTCTCGCTGGCCGCCTGAAACGGAACATGAATGGTTGTCCCTATCCAATACAGGCGGATGGCATCGGGCTGGGTGAGATTAACGGTGGTTTCGATTTGCTCGAACACCATCACCAGATCAGAAAATGAACGCTTGAAGACGATCAAATTCTTCACATCTTCCGCTTGCGCCAAAAGCTGATCGGGTGTGCCTGACCATGCAATGCGGTTGGGAGATGCACTTAAGACAATGTGGATTGCTACATTTTTTGTGGCGCGGCGGCGGCCAAGCGTTGTGAGTTGCTGAAATAGATTCAGGGCAGTATTAAGCGCTTCCCCCTGATCGTCTTCGGCTATAGTGCCGCCGTTTTCGATCAAAACAAAAATGGCTTCGGTTTTGTGCGCTGGCATGGGCGGTGTTTGTTCACCGCAGCCAACAAGCGCAAAGACAACTATGATAAGTGCTGAGATTTTCATGGATTTACTCCTCGGTTGATTTAAGGCCGCGCATGGCGCGCGTGGTAAAAAGCGCGAGAACGATATTGATCACCGCCACAACTGCGCTTATGCCAATGGCCATGCCTTTGTTTTGAGCGAGATATGCCATCAAACCGCTATCGTCTGTTGACACGCCGAAGCCGGAGGGCATCGTTTCACGGGCGACGAGGGTGTAGAGATTCACGACCTCTAGCCCGAGCACTAGAAACAAGATCAATCCAGCGAAACTCGCTATGATTTGATTTGAAGGATGCGAGAACCATTCTTGCGGATCATCGAGGATTTTCTGGCGAAAGATTTCTGACCAGAGGAATAGCGGCGTTGAAACAGAAAACGTTGCCAGCAACAATGAAATGATATGGCTGGCATTCGCATCGGGATCGATATATGCGAACAGCGCGCCTACAACGGGCAGTTCTGAGAGATAGGTATCGCTCATGAGGCCGATGGTTTCGGTATAGACCGCATAGAACATGACGAACATTGCGCTCTCAAGCAGCAGACAAAAGCCCATCGCGGCCAATGAACCAAAGCTTGGTGGACGCATACCATCAAAAGGAGAGGATTTATCAAACATGGCGATGCCCTCCCTTGTGGGGTTTAGGCGTAGCTTTCATACAGCCATGCTGGAAACAACGCGGGTCTTCGCATTTTATCCAGCAATCAAGGGGCGGCATGCGCGCAGGCACGCCGTCATCAAAAAACGCATCAGCGCGCTCTTCCAGAGTCTCTATGGGGAAATTGATAATGCTCATAAATACATCCTCTTTTGTTGTGCCCAAAATTTGGGCGGTTCTTGCCTTTTAAAAAAACAAGAGAGGATTTATAGGGTGGGATGTTTTGATGCTACGCTATGTCAATGGCGCGCGCGGGGCTCTGTATAGCTTACTGAATTAGCTTTTCCGGCTTACTTAACTTCGTTACCCCGTTTTAGGTCTTTCATTGGATAAAAACGATTTATGCCAAGACAATATTCACTTAAGAACCCGTATTTTAGGAATGCGAGAATTTCTGCCGCTGACACTATCTATATGGTTCATATGTTTCTGCGGGGCATTAAAGCCTCGCTAGCAGCCAAAGAGGTTGGCATATCAGAAGCCAGCGGGATCAAGATATATAGAAAGCTGCGCGCGGTGATTACTGGAAGTGGTTTTGGAGTAGATTTCTCTGAAATCCTAGAAGAGCATGAACCGATACTCCATAGCCTGTATCAAGCCTTGCGACCCTGTAAATAATTCTGTGTATCTGCCAGGGTTAAATGTAGTCC
>TARA_R110001599_G_scaffold127599_1_pt1 | contig 87993 bp, 71 predicted proteins | sample TARA_R110001599 | Tara Oceans TARA_R110001599 (sample SAMEA4398360) | marine metagenome | biome: Polar Biome; feature: [MES] marine water layer (ENVO:01000295) within the mesopelagic zone...; material: water (ENVO:00002006), including particulate matter (ENVO:01000060) such... | reverse complement strand
CCCGCCTGCGAGGATATGGCGGGGGGTGCTTGCAGAAAGGCACCCTTCGAGGCGCTGCGCTCCTCAGCATTACCATTTTTTAAAGATCAACCGCCCAGGAACAGCAAACGGGGTTTGCGGAGTCTTATCCGTCAACCCGACTTCAAATTCCCAATCGCGGCGTCTCGTTCAAAGAGGTACAGCAACAGCCGCAAATTCTTGCCGCGCGGGCCGTTGAGGTCGGGGTCTGTTTCCAGGATCAGGCGGGCATCGTCATGGGCGACGCGCATCAGGTCGCCATGCAGGGCGATATCGGCCAAGCGGAATTCTGGCAGGCCGCTTTGCTTGGTGCCCAGGATTTCGCCGGCCCCGCGCAATTCCAGGTCTTTTTCAGCGATCACAAAGCCATCGTCGGTTTCGGACAGGGTGCGCAGGCGCTCTTTCGCGGTTTCGGTCATGTGTTCTGCGCGCAATAAAATACAGGTGGAGGCCGCATCACCCCGCCCGATGCGCCCGCGTAATTGATGTAATTGTGCCAGGCCGAAGCGTTCCGCCTGCTCGATGATCATGACAGAGGCGGCAGGTACGTTTACGCCGACTTCAATCACTGTGGTTGCCACCAGAATATCAGCGGGCCCCTCAATAAACCGCGCCATGGCGGCGTCTTTCTCTTTGCCTTTCATACGGCCATGCACCAGCGATACGCGGGTTTCCCCAAAACTGTGGCACAGATCGGCATAGCGCCCTTCGGCATTGGCCAAATCACTGGTTTCGGATTCTTCGACCAGGGGGCAGACCCAATAGACCTTGGCCCCTTCCGCCAGTTTCCGGCGCAACCCGTCGACGACATCGGGCAGACGATTGTTTGCAATGACAACGGTTTTGATGGGAATGCGCCCTGGCGGCTTATCGGTCAGGCGCGACGAATCCAGGTCGCCATAGGCGGTCATGGTCAGGGTGCGGGGGATTGGGGTTGCCGTCATCACCAGCATGTCGGTCCGAATTCCCTTACCCCCCAATGTCAGGCGTTGATGCACGCCGAAGCGATGCTGTTCATCGATCACCGCCAGTTTCAGGTCGCGAAAGGCAACTTCGTCCTGAAACAGCGCATGGGTGCCGATTGCCAGAGCGGCGCGTCCCTCTGCAATGGCCGCCAGAATCTCTTTCCGGACAGCGCCCTTATCCCGCCCGGTCAAGACGAAGCATTTCAGGCCCAGCTTGGCAACAATCGTCGCAATCGTTTCAAAATGCTGTCGCGCCAGGATTTCAGTGGGGGCCATCAGGGCGGCCTGACCACCGCATTCCACGGCGTTCAACATTGCCATCAAGGCGACGACGGTCTTGCCGCTGCCAACATCCCCTTGCAACAGGCGCAGCATGCGTTGGGGTGATTCCATATCCGCAAAAATTTCTGACAGGGCGGTTTCCTGGCTTAAAGTCAGGGTGAAGGGCAGGGCCTTTCGGGCGGCCTCTCGCAGGGTTCCATCGCCTTTTAGAGATTGACCACCCTGACGTTTTGCATTGCGCCGTACGACCGTCAGGGCCAATTGATTCGCCAGTAATTCATCATAGGCCAGCCGTTGACGCATCTTGGCAAGCGGGGACAGATCGCCGCTGCTGCCGGGCATATGCGCCTGCATCAGGGCGTCGCGCCAGGACAGCCAGCCTTCACGTTTGCGATGTTCCGCATTCAGCCATTCGGGCAGGTCCGGCGCGCGGCTGAGTGCTGCTGCTATTGCTTTGGAAAGTACCTTTGGCGTGATTCCGGCGGTCAGCGGATAGACAGGTTCAATGTCTGGGATTTCATCGGCCTTATCCAGCGGTTGGATATGATCGGGATGGGCCATTTGTTTGATCCCCTGATACAGGTCCAACCGCCCGGAAATCAGGCGTTCCTCTCCCTGTGGCAGGATTTGTTCCAGATATTTCTTATCACCGCGAAAGAAGGTCAGGATCAGGGGCCCGGTCACATCCGAACAGTGAATGCGATAGGGGCGGCGCTTGTCGGACGGGGCTTCGTGTTTGCCGACATGCACCTGCAAGGTAACAATTTTTCCCGGTTGTGCGTCTGCGACGGAGGGCCGGTCGCGCCGGTCGATTACTTCGCGGGGCAGATGCCATAACAGGTCCACGACATGCGGTCCCGCCGCTTTTTCCAACAGCAGGGCGATGCGCGGGCCAACGCCTTTCAGGCTGTTTAGCGTCGCAAAAAGGGGGAATAGAATTTCCGGGCGCATACCGATCAACTTTAGAAACGGACTTTATCCATGCAGTCTATCGCCTTAGTCGCCCCGCGAAAACAGCGCTGAGGAACAAAATTTCTGTGCCGGGGTTTGCCGTGATCGCATTAGGGCTGTAAAAGCCTCAGCCATGCGCTAAGTCCTATCGGGCTGACCGCAGCCAAACCGTTGTCCAAGAGTTGGGACCTTGCCATGCTTTCCATGAATGATAACAAAATTCCCGCTGATATCCGCCGCAAGAAATTGCGGTTTCGCGCCTGGCATCGCGGGATGAAGGAAATGGATATCATCCTGGGAAACTTTGCGGATAAACGCCTGGATCAATATCAGGATGAGCAATTGGATGTGTTCGAAGCGCTGCTGCACATCCCCGATCAGGTCTTCTATTCCATGCTGGTGCATGGGGCTGAAATTCCGCCACAGGTTAATGGTCCTATTTTCCAGGATATTTTTCAATTCGCCAAAGATCCATTGGGGTCCCCTTGATATCATTTCGTCCCTTCCTGGAGGGGCTGGGCAAGACGGAGATTGCGGGCGCGCCGGAAGGTGTCGATACGCTGATCCTGGCCCAGGCCGCCACTGAATTTGAAAAGCCGATCCTGGTTGTGATGCGGGATGAGACCCGTATGCGGGCGGCTGCGGATCGACTGAGCTTTATTGCACCGGACCTGCCGCAAATTCTGCTGCCTGCCTGGGATTGCCTGCCATATGATCGGGTATCGCCCAATGCACAAAGCGTTGCGGGGCGGCTGGAGGCCCTGTCCGCTCTGGCGGCAGGGAGACAGGGGGCAACGGTTGTTCTGACCACAATTGCGTCTGTCTTACAGAAGGTCCCGCCTGCAAAATCCTTCCGGGACGCCACCCTGGTGGCAAAACCGGGCACCCGATTTCCGGTTGAGACGATGCAGGCCTTTTACGAACGCAACGGCTATCGCCGCGCAACGACGGTTCGCGAACCCGGTGAATATGCGATCCGGGGCGGGATTGTGGATGTCTTCCCACCGGGAGAGGCTGATCCGCTGCGCCTTGATTTCTTTGGGGATGAGTTAGAGACGATCCGTCGGTTCGATGCCATGAATCAACGCACATTGGGCGAGGCGACCCAGATGATTCTGCGCCCGGTCAGCGAAATCATGCTGGACCGGGAGCATATTGATCGCTTTCGCCAGGCCTATCGCATGTTGTTTGGCGGCGATGCCAGTGGCGATCTGATGTTCGATGCAGTGAGCGAAGGGCGCAGGTCCCCCGGCGTCGAACATTGGCTGCCACTGTTCCACGATCATATGGAGACCATTCCGGACTGGCTGCCCGATTCCCCGATATTTCTGGATGCCCAGGGGGAAGAGGCAATCGAGGCGCGGATTGAGACGATTCGCGATCACTATGCCGCGCGCAAGGAAGAGGAATCCATCCGATCCAAGCGCCGCAGCCCGGATGAGGAGGGGGCGGCCCCCTATAAGCCGATCCCGCCAGATATGCTGTATTTCACACAGCATGGCTGGGGGGAGCGGTTGGGTCTGGCACAGGTTTTTACCTTCAATCCCTACCCGAAACCGGATACCGGGCAGGAGGCAACGCTGGATGCCGCTGGCAAAAGGGTGCCGGATTTTGCCGTTGCCCGAAAATCGCCCGATATCGATTTGTTTGAGGCTGTCGCCCAACGTATTGCCGAGGCGACAACAAAGCGCACCCTGATTGCAGCATCGGGGGAGGGCGCGCGGGAACGCCTGAAACTGTTGATCCGCGAAGGGGGCGTTGCCGACCTGAGTGATGCGAAAAGCTGGTCGGATTTAGAAACTCTGTCCCCTGGAAAGGCCGCGATTGGCTTGATGCCACTGGATGCGGGCTTTGAAACGGATACGGTTCAGGTGCTCAGCGAACCTGATATTCTGGGGGAACGTCTGGCCCGTCCGGCCCGCCGCCGCCGTAAGGGGGAGGAATTCATCTCCGAGCTGTCGGCCATTGAGGCCGGGGATCTGGTCGTCCATGTCGAACATGGCATCGGGCGTTATGACGGGCTGGAGACGCTGCGTGTTGATGGCGCGCCCCATGATTGCCTGCGCATTCTGTATGCGGGCGATGATCGTCTGTTCCTGCCGGTCGAGAATCTGGAAGTGCTGTCGCGCTATGGCTCAGAGGATTCAGGTGTTCAATTGGACAAGCTGGGCGGGGCCGCCTGGCAGGCCCGCAAGGCGCGGCTGAAGGAACGGGTTCGGGAAATCGCCGAGTCGCTGATGAAGATCGCGGCGGAGCGGGCCTTGCGCAAGGGCGATCCTGTTGTCCCGCAGGAAGGGGCGTATGATGAGTTCTGTGCGCGCTTCCCCTTCACCGAAACCGAAGACCAGTTGCGCGCCATTCAGGATGTGTTTGAGGATCTGGGGTCCGGCAAGCCAATGGATCGGCTGGTCTGTGGGGATGTCGGGTTTGGCAAAACAGAGGTCGGGCTGCGTGCCGCCTTCCTGGTCGCCCTGTCCGGCAAACAGGTCGCTGTCGTCGTCCCCACGACCCTTTTGGCCCGTCAGCATTTCCGCAATTTCAAAGAACGCTTTGAAGGATTGCCGGTACGGGTGCGCCAATTGTCCCGCCTTGTGACGGGAAAAGAGGCGGAGGGCGTAAAGGAAGGTCTGGCCGATGGCACAATCGATATTGTCGTTGGCACCCATGCCCTGTTGGCGAAATCCATCAAAATCCGTGATCTGGGCCTGTTGATCGTTGATGAGGAACAGCATTTCGGCGTTCAGCAGAAGGAACGCATGAAGCAATTGCGCGCCAATGTTCATGTGCTGACACTGACCGCGACGCCAATCCCGCGGACCTTGCAGATGGCCCTGGCCGGGGTGCGCGAGATGTCGATCATCGCCAGCCCACCGGTGGATCGCCTGGCGGTTCGAACCTTCGTTCTGCCCTATGATCCCGTTGTCCTGAGGGAAGCCATCCGCAGAGAACGATATCGCGGCGGTCAGATATTCCATGTCTGCCCAAGGCTGGCCGATATGGACCGTGTGCGGGAGCGTATTCGCGAATTATCACCTGATTCCAATGTCGCTATGGCTCATGGCCGCATGGCCGCGCGCGAATTGGAAGAGGTCATGACAGACTTCGTTGGCGGGAAATATGATATCCTGCTGTCCACCAATATCGTGGAAAGCGGCCTGGACATTCCCAATGCCAACACGATGATCATTCACCGGGCCGATATGTTTGGATTGGCTCAGTTGTATCAATTGCGCGGGCGCATCGGGCGCGGCAAACAGCGGGCTTATTGCTATCTGACCCTGCCGCCGGGCAAGGTCCTGACCGAAACCGCCCGCAAGCGCCTGGATGTTATGCAAACGCTGGACAGTCTGGGGGCGGGCTTCACATTGGCCAGTCATGACCTGGATATTCGTGGCGCCGGTAATCTGGTGGGCGAAGAACAATCCGGCCATATCAAGGAAGTCGGGGTGGAACTGTACCAGCGGATGCTGGAAGAGGCCGTCGCCGCCGCCCGCGATCATGTCGCTGCAGAAGAGATTGAAGAAACCTGGACACCGACCATCAATGTCGGAATCGCCGTGCTGATCCCAGAGAAATATGTGCCGGACCTGTCGGTGCGCCTGGGCCTGTATCGCCGACTGTCCGATTTGAAGGATTCGCGGGAAATTGATCGCTTTGCTGTCGAGATGGTGGACCGCTTTGGTCCCATGCCGGAGGAAGTTGCCAATCTGTTGCAGATTGTGGCGATAAAGCAGGCGTGTAAGGCGGCGGGAATTTCAAAGGTGGATGCCGGGCCAAAAGGCGCACTGATTTCGTTCCGCAATGATGATTTTGCCAATCCCGGTGGCCTGATCGGCTTTATTCAGAAGATGGCGGGGGTAGCGAAATTGCGGCCGGACCATAAAATGGTGATCATGCGGGCGTGGAGTGATTCTGAAAGGCGTCTGTCAGGTGTGCGCAAGATTGCGGAAGCGTTGGCCCGCGTCGTCGCCTAGCCCTAGTCTGGAAACTGCGGGCTGTCTTTCGCGGTGAAGGCACAGCGGCGCAGGACATCCCAATAGGTGCTGAACCAATGACCCTGTGTCTTGGCAATCCAATAGTCCCGATTGCGATAATAGGTGCCAGGGATCTCGTACCAGGGCAGGGATGGGTGCGTGTGGTGAACGATATGGAAATTATTGTTCAGGAATAACAACTGCATCATCGGGCCGGATTCTACGATGGCACAGCGCGCATCCTGATTGTCGGCTGGCCGGTGTTCCGTGAAGGATCGCACTGTACCCAGGGCCAAACCACCATAAAGGCCAAGCGCCACCTGCCAGACCGGCAGGGCACAGATATCAAACAGCCAATAGGCCAGGGCCAGATTGTTGATTATCAGGATGATCCATGCCCCGATATAGCGGGTATCCCCAGAGGCAAAGCGGCGGATTTCCGACAACCAGAAACGGCTGACCATAACGATGGGACCAATCACCATGCGCCCGATCAGGCTGTTATTGGCGCGCAATAAGGCCTGCATGAAACCGGGCGTCCGCGCCCATTGTTCCGGCGCGATGTAATAGCTTTCCGGATCCAAATTCGGGTGGCTCAGATGATCCGTCTCATGATGCGCAATATGGCTGTCGCGATAGATTTCATAGGGCATCCATGCGATCAGATTGGGCAGAATCAACAAACGGTTGATAAGGTTGCTGCGGGTCGGGTGACCGTGCAGCACTTCATGCATCAAATGACCATTCCAACAGATCAGATAGGCCAAGGCTGGAATTGTGATCCACGGGCTGATTTGAGTCCAGAAGGCTGTTACCGCAAAGAAACCACCATAAACGCCACCCCAGACCAACCATGTTGGCCATTCTGCCAGGGTTGAGCGACCACGGGATTGAACCGGGCTGGGGGCGAGATTTGGAGGGGTTCCTGCCAGGGAGGCCATATACATCCTTGTGCGTGTTGTTGAACTTGTGCGTGTTGTTGAAGCCGAAAGGAATTGTGCAGTGCGGGAACACAGTCTCGTGATTTTCATGTTTTGAAAACGATATACTTGTCATCAATATAGAGCGTATGTTTATATTTACTGGTTAATGGTGATTTTTATAAACAAAGGTATATATGTATAAAGCAACCGATTATCTGACCGGGCGTAACCTGGATCGGCGAGAAACGGTGTCTTCTTTCCGCAAGCGTCTGGAAAGCGCGATGGCGGATGTCGGGATTAATCAGTCGGGTCTGGCCCGCGCGATCGGGGTGGATCGATCCACCCTGTCGCAATTGCTGTCGCGCAGCGCGGACCGCCTGCCGCGCGCCGATACGGTGGCTGCCATGGCAGTTGCCCTGCAGGTCAGCACGGACTGGCTGCTGGGGCTGGCGGAAGAACCGGGACAGGGGGCGGCAATCCTGCGGGAATCCATTGAAATCGCGCGGCCCGACACCTTTGCCGGATCAGATAAATTGCTGGAACAATGGCATACCGATGCGGTGGGATATAAGGTGCGCTATGTGCCGTCCTCGCTGCCGGATCTGGTTAAAACGGATGCGGTTCTGGCCCTGGAATACGCCACCTATCAGGCGAAATCGACGGAGGAAGCGAAGTCGTCTATCCAGAACCGATTGGCCCTATCGCGCATCCCGGAAATGGAGATGGAAATTTGTCTGTCCTGGCAGGTTTTGCGCACTTTTGCGCGGGGACAGGGGGTCTGGGACGAATTTCCGAAAAGCGTTCGGTTGGAGCAATTGGAGTATATGGCGTCCTTGCTCAGTGAGCTGTATCCCCGTGTACGTCTGTTCCTGTTCGACGGGCGCAAGGTGTACGCGGTCCCCTATACGGTGTTCGGCCCCCGACGTGCGGCAATCTTTTTGGGCCAGATGTATTTCGTGTTCAATACACGCGAACATATCCGAACCCTGTCCGACCACTTCGACTCCCTGGTTCGTGCGGCCAAGGTACAAGCCCACGAAATGCCGGGTTACATCCGCAGCTTGATGGCGGAATGTGAGGAGCCTTAATACGACCTCAAACTTGACCAGTTTATGTAATTGAATTTAAATATTTTTTGGTCTGCGGGTTATCGATGTCGAAATCTAATTGGCATTTACTAGACGCGCTTTGTGTTGTACCCCTCTCTAACTTTTTGCATGTCCAAACTCTTGCCAGCATTAGAGGTTTCTAATGGATAAGGTCGCTCTATGAAAGCTCCTGATCTATGCTTGTGCGCCCCGGATTTGTGGCGCTCTAACGAATTCGGATCAGCGTTGCCGATGCAGGTACGCGGCTATCTATTTAATAAAGCAATGGTAAGAAATCAGGTGGCCCGGATTGGCTCCCTGACCGAAAAGTCTTTTGGCGATCTCGTTCAATCCATAGACGGTCATTTTGCGCTTGTTTCAATTTCTGATGAGACCGCGTTTGTCGCGGTAGACCGCGTTCGATCAATTCCGATGTTTTACGCGTGGGACGGTCATCGATGGGTCATTTCAGACAACGCCAATGCCTTAATTGACCGATTCAAATGGGGGAATGAGGATCGTAATCCGGATGCCGCGCGGGCGCTTGCAATGTCTGGATACACGATCGGAAGCGATACCTTGTATCAGCCGCTTAAGACATTAACCCCAGGGCAAGCCGTGATCCTTAAGCCTGACGGCCAGGACCATATCATCCAATATAACAGATATTCTGCGTGGGATGTTGTCGAAGTCTCCCAAGAGGATGCTTTAGAGACATTAACCCGGACCACGCTTTCCATTCTGGAAAAGCTTGCACGCTCCGTCGATGGGCGCCCAATTTTCGTTCCTCTTAGCGCTGGCCTGGACTCGCGATTGATCGTATCTGGATTGCGGCATCTGGGCGTTGAGAATGTTAAGTGCTTTTCCTATGGGATACCGGGCAATCATGAAGCCCAGGCGGGGGAGAAGATTTCCCGTGATCTTGGCTATTCCTGGCGGTTTGTTCCTTACACCATCCCTAAAATGCGCGCATTTTTTGCCTCTGAAGATCACGCAAACTATCTGCAGCATGCCGATACTGGCACTAATGTCCCTTTTGAGCAGGACCTCCCAGCCATTCGCGCGTTGGAAGAGCAGGGGTATCTTTCAAAAGACGGGGTGATCGTGAATGGCAATTCTGGAGATTTCATCTCCGGTGGGCATATTCCCAAAGTATTTGGTCATCTCGCCCCAGACGCCACCAAAGACCAGAATCTCGACCTCGTTATACAGTCGCAGATCCAAAAGCATTATCGGTTGTGGGAAGATTTGGATCAGGACGGTTTCAACGCGCAAATCCGGACGCGCCTTCAAGATCAGGCGCAAGGTCTTCCCCTAGAAACCAGAGGATTGCATGGTGTTTATGAGTTTCTTGAACTGGTAAACCGGCAAAGCAAATATGTGATTTCTGGACAGCGGATATATGACTATGCGGGGTATGATTGGCGACTGCCTCTATGGGATACGGAGTATCTTAATTTCTGGCAGGGAATGCCCTACCGGTTCAAGGCAAACCAATCACTGTATAAGGCAATGCTGTTGAAGAATAATTGGGGCAATGTGTGGGGCGACCCATCCTATCATTTCCCTCAAAAAACGGCGCCTTCATGGATCAGAGTACCGCGCTTTCTTCTTAAAGTGGCCCATGCACCGGTCGGCGCGAAACAGTGGCATAAATTTGAGAAACGGTATCTTACCTATTGGATGGAACCGCTCCAAGCACAAGCTGTTGTACCGTATTCAACAGTGGCAAAAGATCGTCGGGGTGCACGTCACATGGTGTCATGGCATACGGAGAAGTACCTGAACAAAAAGGGACTCTCCTGGAGGGGAGAGATACAGTGACGGCACCGATACGTTCCGTTCATATTGATATCGAAGGCGGTTTTGGTGGCTCCTCTCGCAGCCTTTTTGAATTGGTCAGTCGCCTTGATCGTGACAAGGTTTGTCCCCTGGTCATCTGTCGTACAAAGGGGCCAATCCAGCAGCGCTATGAAGATATCGGGATCAAGGCAATTCATGTCCCTGAGATCTATTCATTCGCGCCACGGGATCGAAACAACTGGAAGATATTCGCGGTCACGGCGCCACGACTACTGAAGCTGCGCAAGGCCGTTCAGAAAATAGTCCAGGCAACGGTCGAGCATCGGGCACAGATCGTCCATTTGAACTATGAGGGTCTGTTCTTGCTGGGCACCCAGTTGCGGCGACAGCTGGATCTTCCAATTGTTGGGCATTCCAGAACCAGAATTCCATCGAATCTATGGGGCCGTTGGGAGGCACGAACTTTGGCCGGTTTGGTCTCCCACATGTTTTATATTTCTCCAGAAGAACGCGACGCATTTTTGCGTCATGCGCACGTCTCAGGGGACGTCATTTGGAATATCGCGGCAGCCCCACCCCAAAAGCCAACATTCCCGAAAGACCCTGTAGCCGTCTACCTTGGCAATATAGATTATGAAAAAGGGGCAGATCGGCTGATCGATGTGGCAGCGGAACTGGAAAATCAAAAGGCTATGCCGCAGCTTCGCATTGCTGTCTTCGGATCGGCCCGAAGTGGAACCAATTTTCTGGAAGATCTAAGAGACCAGGTCAAGGCGCGTGGATTGACCGATAGAATTGAGTTTAAGGGACACACACCGCACCCCGAACGGGAGCTTCAGTCTGCTCTGTGTCTTTTGCGCGTATCACGGTGGAATGACCCCTGGGGCCGCGATGTTATTGAGGCGACACGCTCTGGCATTCCTGCCCTGGCGACGGGGACTACGAATGCTGTGATTGAGCATCAGAAAACGGGATATTTGTTCGCGGACTTCGATGCCTCACAGATCGCATCAACCATGATTGATTTGGCCACCAATGCGGAAAAGTGGCAGGAAATATCCGATTGCGCGACCCGCAAAGGGGAAGAGATGTTTTCCGGCAAACAACAGGTTGATCGGGTCATGAAGGTTTTCACCGCATTGACCTCTGAGGAGTCGTGACGTCGATCATTTCGACCCAAACCTGAAGTTATCCCCCGGCTTACCCCCAATAAATCCGCTTCGTTCACGACGGTTCCTCATGACAGGGGGAGAATCATTTCTACACTGTGGGTATGACAGATCATGCTCAATTCGTTCATTTGCGTGTCCATTCCGCCTATTCTCTGGCGGAGGGGGCAATCCGTGTTAAAGATTTGGTGAAGCTGTGTGCGGAGCAGAAAATGCCTGCCGTGGCGATCACCGATACCAACAATATGTTCGGCGGCCTGGAATTTGCCCAGGCAGCCTCCGCTGCGGGCGTACAGCCGATTGCAGGCGTGCAGTTGAGCCTGAGACAGGAAGAGCGGGAAGGTGCCGGAACCGGCCTGCAAGGGGGCATTCGCCCACCCCCTGACAAGATCGTGCTGCTGGCACAGGATGAGAGTGGCTATCTGAACCTGATGAAGCTGGTCAGCGCAGCGTATCTGAAAACCACGCCTGGCGAGACGCCCCAAATTGGCATCCCCGACCTGGAAGCCCATTCTCAGGGGTTAATCTTTCTGACTGGGGGGCCGGATGGGCCGGTTGGTCGTTTGCTGGGGGATGGGCAATCGGCGGCGGCTGAGGAATGCCTGATTAGATTGGCGGCAATCTTTCCAGGACGTCTGTATGTTGAAATCATGCGCCATCATCTGGTCGAAGAAGACAGGATCGAACCGGAACTGATTGATCTGGCCTATCGTCATGATTTGCCGCTGGTTGCCACAAATGACTGTTATTTCCCGAAAGAGGAAATGTTCGAGGCCCATGACGCCTTATTATGCATTGCCCAAGGGACCGTCATCACCGACCCGAACCGCCGCAAACTGACCGCCCATCACCGTCTGAAAAGTGCGGACGAAATGCGCGCCCTGTTTTCAGATCTGCCGGAAGCGGTTGATAACACGGTCATTATTGCTCAGCGTTGCGCCTATATGCCTGAAAAGATCAAGCCACTGCTGCCGGAATATACCAAGCGCGGCGATCGCACGGCGGAAGAGGCATTGCGGGACCTTTCTGTCGCAGGCCTTAAGGTCCGGCTGGAAGAGGAAGTCTTTACACTGGACATGGATGAGGCTTCGCGCATCGCTACAGCCAAACCTTATGAAGAGCGCCTGGATTTCGAACTGGGCGTGATTGGCCAGATGGGATTCCCTGGCTACTTCCTGATCGTTGCGGATTTTATCCAATGGACCAAGGCACAGGAAATACCGGTTGGGCCGGGCCGTGGGTCCGGGGCGGGGTCGGTCGTTGCCTGGGCGCTGACCATCACGGATTTGGACCCGCTGCGCTATAATCTGCTGTTCGAACGGTTCTTGAATCCCGAACGTGTCTCCATGCCTGACTTTGATATCGATTTCTGTCAGGACCGCCGCGACGAAGTGATCTCGTATGTTCAAAAGGAATATGGCGCGGACAAGGTCGCGCAGATCATAACCTTCGGTAAATTGCAGGCCCGCGCTGTGCTGCGCGATGTCGGGCGGGTGCTGCAAATGCCCTATGGTCAGGTCGACCGCATCTGTAAGTTGGTGCCGAACAATCCGGCCAATCCAGTCACCCTGAGTCAGGCAATCGAGGGGGAACCCCTGTTGCAGGCCCAGATCTATGAGGATGAGGCCGTCGCGCGGCTGGTGAAGATGGCAAAGGCCCTGGAAGGCCTGTATCGCCATGCCTCAACCCATGCTGCTGGGGTGGTGATTGGGGATCGTCCCCTGGATGAGTTGGTCGCGCTGTATCGTGATCCCCGGTCGGAAATCCCCGTCACGCAGTTCAACATGAAATATGTTGAACAGGCTGGATTGGTGAAGTTTGACTTTTTGGGCCTGAAAACCCTGACGGTCATCGACAAGGCCCGCAAGTTGATTGATCAGCGCCCAGACCGCACTGAGCCTTTGGATATCGCTAAAATCCCGCTGGATGACCCGAAAAGCTATGAAATGCTGTGCAAGGGCATCTCAACGGGCGTGTTCCAGTTGGAAAGTTCTGGCATGCGCGATGTCCTGAAAACCCTGAAGCCTGATAGGCTGGAAGATCTGATCGCCGTTGTGGCCCTGTATCGACCGGGCCCGATGGAGAATATCCCCACCTATATCCGCCGCAAGCATGGTCAGGAGAAACCGAAATATCCGCATCCGAAGCTGGAACCGGTTCTGGCCGAAACCTTTGGTATTCCGATCTATCAGGAACAGGTCATGCAGATGGCCCAGGTTCTGTCTGGCTATACGCTGGGCGGCGCTGATTTGCTGCGCCGGGCGATGGGGAAGAAGATTCAGTCGGAAATGGACGAACAGCGCGCCTTATTTGTTTCCGGCGCGAAGGAGCATTCCGATGTTGATGCCCCGAAAGCCAATGAAATCTTTGACTTGATCAATGCTTTCGCTGGATACGGGTTCAACAAGTCCCACGCCGCCGCCTATGCGCTGGTCGCCTATCAGACGGCCTGGTTGAAGGCGAATTATCCGGTTGAGTTTATGGCCGCGTCCATGACGCTGGATATGCACAATACCGATAAGCTGAATGTCTTCCGGGAAGAGATCGCGCGACTGGAAATCGGTCTGTTGCCGCCAGATGTGAACAAATCAGCCGTCGATTTCTCTGTGGAAACAACAGAGGAGGGGGTGCGTTGCGTGCGTTATGCCCTGGCGGCGTTGAAAAACGTTGGGGCTGGCGCAATGGAAGGGGTCATTCGCGCCCGGGAAGAGGGCGGGCCGTTCAAGGATGTCTTTGATTTCGCGGAACGGGTAGAACCCAAGGCGCTGAACAAGCGGTCCGTTGAAAACCTGATCAAGGCGGGGGCTTTTGACAGTCTGGATGGCAATCGCCGTCGGCTCGTCGAGAGCTTGGAGAGTGTATTGGGTCATGGATCGGCGGTGCAGGCCGATAAAGTCAGCGCCCAGGCGGGATTGTTTGGCGGTGAAATGACCACCATAAACCGCCCGAAACTATCCAACGTGCCGGAATGGGGTCCTACAGAGAAGCTGGCCTTTGAACTGGACGCGATTGGCTTTTACATGTCGTCCCACCCTTTGGAAGCCTATGCTGCGACATTTGGTAAACTGGGGATCAGCCAATGGGCGGATGTTCAGGCTGGCCGGGTGCGTGTTTCTCAAGGGGTGAAGCTGGCAGGTTTGGTGGGTGCGAAACGGATTATGACGACCAAGCGCGGCTCCAAAATGGCTTTTGTCAGCATGTCTGACGCCAGCGGTAACTTTGAAGTCACGATGTTCCAGGAAACCTTGGGCACAGCGCGGGAGTTGCTGGATTCTGGCCAGCCCCTGATGGTCACGGTGAATATCGATAAAAAGGGGGAGGGCGCGGATGCTGAATTGCGCCTGACCGCCAGTTCCGTCAAATCCCTGGACGAGGAAGCAGCCCAGGCCGCCAAAGGCATGCGCATTGTACTGGATACGCCCGATCCGATTGAGGCCCTGCGCAAAGTGTTTGAGGGGCATGCCAAGCCCGGTCGTGGCCGCATCGAAATCCGCGCCTTAAACACAGAAGAAGGCGATGTCGATTTCACCCTGGACAAGCCCTATCAGGTAAATGCTGCCTTCCGCCAGGCGATCAAATCCATCGCAGGCATTGTTGATGTACAGGATTTGTAAATAGATATTTTTAATAATATCAAATTATTGTGGCTCAACCCTCAACTGAACTCTGACCGGCGGTTTGTTCCTGAACCGCCATGTCCAGCAGGGGCAGGAAGGCTTCGGGTTCCTGAGCGCCGGACAGGGCGTATTTTCCGTCGATGATAAAGCAGGGCACGCCGCCAATGCCAAGGCGTCGGGCGAACACGTCTTCGGCCTGAACTTCATCCTCGTCTTCCCGGCTGTTCAGATATTCCTGCACGGCAGGTCGGTCCAGGCCGACGGCTTGGGCGATATCCAACAGGACGGCAACATCCCCGATATCCTTGCCATCTATGAAATAGGCCTGAAACAGGGCAGGCATCAGGCCATCAGCCTTCTCCACGCCGGGGCGTTGAGCATAACGAATCAGCCGATGGGCATTCAGGGTGCTGGGCGTGCGCGGGATCTTATCGAATTGAAAATCGATACCAACCTGGGCGCCAACGCGCTGAATTTGCCCATAGACTTCGGATGCGCGATCCGCACCGCCAAATTTAGCAGACAGATAGGATTGTCGATCCATTCCGTCACGCGGCATATCCGGATTAAGCTGAAACGCGCGCCAGCGTACAGCAATGGGCAGGTCCGGCCGCGCAGCCAAAGCCTGATCCAGGCGCTTCTTTCCGATATAGCACCAGGGACAGATTGGGTCGGAAAAGACATCAATTGTTATCATGCCATCACTATAAGCAAATCAGGCGGCAGATTCTAGTAACGAAATAGAGGGCACCGTCCAGGACCAATTGCGCCTGTCGTCTATAACTGCACCCTCACCCTGAGGAGCGTAGCGTCTCGAAGGGGGCGCCCACTGTAAGCACCGTACTTACAGAGCATCCTTCGAGACGGCGCTGTCGCGCCTCCTCAGGATGAGAATTTGACGATTTGTGAACCGCGAAGGCGGCTATTCAGGCAGTAGCGCCTGCCGCCCTGGACCCCGGATCAGGACCGGGGTGACGATGGAAAGGGAACCCAAAAGGCGCGGAGAAACGCAGGTGTTGCAAAGGCAATCACCCCCGTTATTCCCGCGAAGGTGGGTATCCAGGGCTTAGGATGCGGACGGATTTGGGGATGTGGCCTTTGGCGACCGGATCTGAGGTTTGTATATGAATTTGATCCACCACCTCAAACCCGGCGCGCTGATACCCGCTGAGTGCTTTTGGATGATCCAGCGTGCAGGTATTGACCGTCAGGCGCTTTGGCGCGGGATTGCGGTTCCAGGCGCAATCAATGCCCCATTCCAACAGGTAAGGCCCCAGCCCGTGGCCGATAAACTCGGGCAGGAGCCCGAAATAAGCAACTTCTGCCTTGTCTGGCATGGCGCGAAAGTCCAATTCGACAAAGCCGGCCGGAACTCCGCCCATGGTCAACACATACAGTTCAACCTTTGGGTCCTGGACAATCTCGGCGATGGCTTCATCAGGCATCACGCGGCGTTCCCACCACAGCCATGGATCGCCCACCGTGTGCTGTAAATAGCGATAGAAGGATACGGTTGGATTGTGCACGCGCTGTAATGACAGTGGCTTGGGGGTTACCGGGGCTGGCCGAGGCGGGCGTTGCGGTGCCTGAGTCATTTCCAGATAAGTGATTGTCACATCCAGCTTGCGCGACGGGGCAGCCTCCGGATTCTGGGCGGGGGGCTCAATCAGCCATTTCGACATCATCGCGCGTGGTTCCTGGACGTAATCCAGGGAGGCATAGAGATCGATAACCTTTTTATTGTCTGCCCGGATGATCAGCAGGATTTTTGGACAGCCCTTCTGGCGCAACCAGTCTTCACCCTCTGTAATGATCTGGCGACCATAACCATTGCCCTGAAGGTCGGGGCGAACCGCGACATAATACAGCCAGCCCCGATGGCCATCGAACCCGGCCATAACACTGGCGATAATGGCGCCATTGAATTCACCAATCAGGACGGTCGATGCGCTGTGTTTCAGCGCCATTTCCATATCCTGCGCGGGATCATTCCAAGGGCGCGTCAGGCCACAGGCCTTCCACAGGTTCACAACATGGGGAATATCCGCAAGCGTACAGGGTCGTGTTTTCATGATACTTCTTCAGGAGTCGGATGGATTGGTGATGGGGGTATCGCTGCGCGTGCCCCATTCGGACCAGGATCCATCATAGACGGCAGCGCTATCATCACCCAGAAGATGCAGTCCCAGTGCCAGAACACAGGCGGACACACCCGATCCACAGCTTGTCACAACCTTGTCGCGCCCCAGCTTGATCCCGGCCTTGTCAAAGGCGGATTGCAATCCGTGAACACTGATCATTTTCTTTGTATCGGCATCCACCAAGTTGGAGAAGGGAAGATTCAGCGAACCCGGAATATGACCTGATCGTGTACCGGGCCTGGGTTCTGGTGCGCTGCCATTAAAGCGATTGGCAGCCCGTGCATCCAAAACCACTTCTGTCCCGCCGTCCAGATTGGCTTGAACCTCTGCCACGCGCCGCAACAGGTTCGGGCGGAAGTCCGCTGTAAACTGGGTTGGCTGAGCGACTGGGGCAGGGCCGGATTCGGTTGCGTATCCCATTGCCATCCAGGCAGGCAAACCGCCATCCAGGACAGAAACTTTATCATGGCCGAACAATCGAAACAGCCACCAGGGGCGGGCAGATGAGAATATGCCATAGCTGTCATAGCAAACGACATGGCTGTCATTGGAAATGCCAAGTGCCCCCATCATGTCGCCAAAGGCCTCCGGGCTGGGAACCATATGGGGCAGGGGATCCGATGCATCAGACACGCCATCAACATCAAAGAACCGCGCCCCTGGAATTCGGCGCTCCAGATACTCTGCCTTCGCATCCCGCTGAACCGTGGGCAGATGATAGGTTGCATCCACAACAATCACATCAGGGTCGGACAGGGCACCCTTCAACCATTGGGCGGAAACGAGCGGAAAATGTGACATGATTTATGGCTTTCAATGGTTAGGGATCATCAAGGCAGCAACAGTCCTAGCGTATTTATGCTTCAAGATGAATGTTCACGCGGCGGTTTTTCGCCCCTTTATTCTCAATCTTCCCAATGCGCAGGGGCCCAATTTCCCCGGTATGGGCGATATGGGTGCCGCCACAGGGTTGCAGATCGACCGCTTCCCCGACCTTGACCAGACGAATGCGTCCGGCATTGCGGGGCGGCTTTACGGACATGGTGCGCACCAGTTCGGGGTTGGCGTCCAGTTCCGTATCGCTGATCCATAGTGTTTGCAGAGGATGATCCTGTGCAATCAGGTCATTCAACTGCGCGGTCAGCGCGTCCTTGTCCAGCGTGTGTTCGCCGACATCGAAATCCAGGCGGCTTTTGTCTTCCCCAACCTGACCGCCGGTCACGCCACAGGGGACAAGCGCGCATAGCAGATGCATTGCCGTGTGCATTTTCATCAACCGATAGCGTCGGTCCCAATCGATCTCGGCAACGACTTTTGTGCCAATAGGGGGCAGAGTCTGGCCTTCTTCCGGGATATGCAGAATATCCCCATCGGCCTGAATGGTTGTCCCGATGCGAATGGCCCCGCCGTCAAAGGTTAAGGTGCCGCTGTCGCCGGGTTGTCCGCCGCCTGTATAGTAAAAGACCGTGCGATCCAGAACCAGCGCGCCGCGATCCGTGATTTCCACGACCGTGGCGTCGCAGGATTTCAGATAGGAATCGTCGCGATAAAGTTCTTCCGTCCGGTCCGTCATGGTTTCCACCCGATATTATCAACCTGTTTCCCAAGCCTAGTCATGGGGCCAGAGAATGCCACCCTGATTTTCGTGAAAGCGGATGATTTCGGAAATGAAGCGTTACCCCGCACTGGATAACCCATCGGCACGAGTATGACTGAGGTGACTGGTGAAGATCAACCGCAGAGGGTGCATAGGATGCGAAGAGATCGGGACGGGTGTATGCAATTGCGCACCACCCTCATCCTGAGGAGGCGCACCGCGCCGTCTCGAAGGAGGGGCTGTAAATCAGATGCTTTCAGCGGGCACACCCTTCGAGACGCTTCGCTCCTCAGGGTGAGAGTGCCGGTAGTTGGATCGATACCCCGCGCTAGAGACGGGTCACAGAGGCGTCAGGCGAGCAACCTTTCCTTACAGCCAGTCCGGCGCGGGGAGACCTTTTTCGCTCAGGAAAGTCGGGTTCCAGACCTTACCCATATAGCGATGGCCCCAATCACATAAGACCGTGACGATGGTATGGCCCGGCCCCAGGTCCTTTGCCAGGCGGATTGCGCCCGCGATATTCACGCCGGTCGACAGGCCCATGCACAGGCCTTCTTCTTTCAACAGGCGGTGAACAATGGGCAGGGCTTCGGCATCTGTGATCTTATAGGCATCATCGAATACCGCGCCGTCGATGTTACCGGTGATCCGGCCCTGGCCAATGCCTTCCGCGATGGAGCCGCCGTCTTCCGCCTTCAATTCACCGGTCTTTATCCAGTTATACATTGCCGCGCCCATCGGATCGGCGGCAGCGATCTTGATATCCTTGTTTTTGCTCTTCAGAAACAGGCTCATCCCTGCAAGGGTGCCGCCAGTTCCCATGGCACAGGAAAAACCGTCGATCTTTCCCTGGGTCTGTTCCCAGATTTCCGGGCCGGTAGAGCGGATATGCGCTTCCCGATTGGACAGGTTATCCCATTGGTTGGCATAAATAGCGCCATGCGGTTCGGTCGCTTTGCGTTCTTCGGCAATGCGCTGCGCGGTATGAACATAATTGCGCGGATCCTTGAAAGGAACGGCGATATTTTCCACCAGCTCTGCGCCCAGCAGACGCAGGGCGTCTTTCTTTTCCTGGCTCTGTGTTTCCGGGATCACGATCAGCGTGCGATATCCACGGGAATTGCCGACACTGGCCAGGCCGATGCCCGTATTGCCCGCGGTTCCTTCGACAATCAACCCGCCTGGTTCCAATTCGCCGCGTTCTTCCGCATCCAGGATGATGTATTTCGCTGCACGATCTTTCACCGATCCACCGGGATTGAGAAATTCCGCCTTGCCCAGAATGGTGCAGCCTGTTTCTTCAGACGCACGCTTCAGTTTAATCAGCGGTGTATTGCCCACGGCATCGGTGAAATCGCTGCGGAATGTCATTATCCGGATCCTTTGTGTGAATTCCTAAATACCCTCTCAGAAGAATGGTAAATAGGTTACTGCCAGTCTCGACGCAAGACCTGACGCCGGGATTCAAACAGCAAAAGCGCAAGCGCCGTCATCGCATTCCGGATCCGATTGTCATGCACCATGGCGATTGCTTCACGGGCGGGGACGGCGAAAACCCGGATATCTTCGCCTTCATCTGCCATACCATGCAGACCACCCAATCGCGTGAAATCAGCACAACCGGCATACATGGCGATAGATTCGGAACTGCCGCCGGGCGTCATGTAATGTTTGCCCAGGTAGTCTAATGCGCTGATTGTCAGGCCGGTTTCTTCCAATGATTCCCGTCGCGCAACATCTTCCAGCGTTTCATTCGCATCAATTATGCCCGCCACGACCTCGATCAGCCAGGGATCAGGATCTCCTGCCGCATAGGCACCCGGACGGAATTGCTCAATCAAGGCTATTTCATCGCGTATGGGATCATAGGGGACGACACAGACGGCGTGACCCCGCTCAAAAACTTCGCGGCTGATCCGGGGACCCATGCCGCCTTTGAATTGAGTGTGGCGCAGATGATAGCGGCTGACCTGGAAATAGCCCTTGAAGGGGATTTCCCGCAGGATCAGCTCTACCATCCGCGCCATTGTCACCCTTAACCCAGCACAGAGAAGGTGCTGTCTTTGTTGATTTCCCGCCGACGGGAGAAGAATCCCAGATTCAGATCGCGATTGGTATAGTCCATGTGGAAAATCACGGGGTCCTTGTCATGATCCTGACCGTTCTGATCCTTGTGGATCAGTTCCGCCATCATTTTCCCGGCAACGGGCGCGTTTTTGTACTGATTGCCCGATGATCCAATCGCCATGTAGAACCCGGGCACCTGGGATTTGTCATAGATCGGGATCCAATCGTCAGAGACATCATAGAGCTCTGTAATCCCTTTCATAACGCTTGGAATGCCCAGGGAGGGAATGCGCTGTGCCACCCGCAAGGCCTGAATGCGCCATTGTTCACTGAAGTTGCGGTCCCAATTGTCCGGGTCGACCTCAATCTGGGTGTCACAGGGCGGATCTTCCGACCCGATCAGCAGGAAATTGCCTTTTTCCGGTCGGGTGTAACAGGCGATGTCGCTGTCTGAGGTGACAAACCCATTCTCGTACCAGCCTTCGACGGGCATTGGGACATGGGTGACTTCCTGTTTCAGAGCGCGGGTTTTCACATTCATATCATCCAGCGCACCGGCCATGGCATTCACCTTGGCGGAATGAGGACCGGCAACATTGACCAGGATGGGCGCATCAATCTGGCTGCCATCCTTTAAAGTGACCCCGGCAATCGAACCGTCTGAATTCTTCCTGATTTCAGTGATTTCTGCATTGAACCTAAAGTTACCACCAAGCTTTTCAGCGGCTTTGCGAATGTTCTGTGCAGACAATTGCGGATCGTTGATATAGCCGCCCTTGGGGAAGAAGACCGCCCCACCGACGTCGCCGCCTGTCGGTTCCCCAAAACCATCCTGGTCGGGTCGCTTGGGCGGATGGAAGCAGTTCAGGTCGTAATGGGGCATTTTCTTGCGGATGTCGTCATTGGTCCATTCCTCGTAAGGAACGCCAATTTCATCGGCGATGCTCATGGCTTTTTTCATAAAGCCGTTTTCTTCGACCTTCATCACCATGGTGCCGGTCTCATGGAAATAGGCCAGGTCTTCCCCATCATCCAGGCCCAGATAGGCCTGCCAGTTCTTCCAGTAATAATACCCCTCATAGGCCAGGGCGGAGCCATCGACGGTGGAATAATAGGTGCGAATAATGGCGCAGGAGCCAGAGGTTGATCCATATCCTGCCGCAGGCAGCTTATCGATATTAACGGTCTTGTATCCCTTGCGGGTCAGTTCCAATCCAACAGCGGCCCCGATAACGCCCGCCCCAATTACAATCGCATCAAATTGCTCAGCCATACTGCACCCATTCTCGCTAGAAGATTTTAAGATGCGCGACTATGACACCGGCAAGGGGCCCGTCTCAAGCGACTTTTCTAACGATTTTGCGCCATCTTGAGGGCTTCAGGCGTGTCCAGGTCCAACAATACACCGGGGTCATCGACGGCAATCTCTACGACCTGATCTTCATAGGCACCGATCAGCGACTTCGCCCCGGTATCGCCGGATAAGTCCATGATCTCGGTAAAAAACCGTCGTGCAAAAAGGACCGGATTGCCGCGCTTACCCTGATGCACGGGGACACAGATCGCACGCCCTTCTGTCGGGTCAAAGGCGGCGATCAGGCGGTTCAGGGTTTCGGTCTTCACCCGGGGCATATCCCCCAGGCAGATCAGAACCCCATCCACCGATTCCGGCAGGGCGGCGATACCGCGCTTCACTGTTTCCGCCAGTCCGTTGGCATAGGCAGGACTGTCTGCGAAGGATACCGCTAGGTCCGAAACAGAGGCCCGGACCCGATCGGCCTGATGTCCGGTTACGACGGTGATTCCGTCGATCTGTGATGCTGACAGCGCTTCCAGGGAATGGCGCAGCATCGGCTTTCCATCCAAATCTTCCAGTAATTTATTGGCGCTGCCCATGCGGCGCGACTGTCCGGCCGCCAGCATCAGGCCCGCAATGCGCGGTGATTGGCTGGTGGGATTTTTCGCGCCAGCCTCAGCGCGGGGCAGGGGACGCACGGGGATTTCCTTCAAAAACCCACCAGATCCCATCGCCATGATACCGGACCCGTCGACCGGAACGCCCGCAACCAATCGTTCCAGAACCCAGTCATAACCATTGGGTTTGGGGGAGCGGACACAGCCCGGCGCTCCGATGACAGGAATTTCGCCAATCCGCCCCAGCAGCAGCAGATTGCCCGGATCGACGGGCATGCCGAAATGCTCGATCTCTCCACCACATCGCGAGATTGCGGCTGGGATCACATCGCGACGGTCAACAATCGCCGATGCCCCGACAATGGTGATAATCGAAACATTTTCCGCAACCATCGCGGTCAGGGCGATCGTCAGGTCTTGTTCATCATGGGCACAGCGGGCCGGCGCGATTTGCGTGGCGCCTAGGCTTGCAGCCCGTGCCGACATGATCTGATCGGTCTTATCCAGAACACTGGGTTTCACGCCGGGCAGGACGGTTTGAATAAGGCCGATGGAAAGGGGTTGGAACGGCTGGATGTTAAAGATCGGGGCTTCGGGACACGCGCTCTTTAACGCCGCATTGGGGACGCCAAAGGGAATAATCTTGGCCGTGGCGACCATCTGACGTGCAGAAACCCGACTATAGGGGGGCAGGGCCGCACAGGTTATGCCCTCATCCACTCGGTTCAGCGAATCCAGCTGCGCGGCGTCATAAACCAGAATACCATCCTGTTGCGCAATCAGGTTCACCCGCCCGGTAAAGGCGGCACTGCGGTTCAAACCGTGGCCGGTTGCAGCCTTTGCCAGGCTGTCTGCAGCAGCATCTTCCGCCACATCCTGTGCATCCAGGCGACAGACAGTGACCGTTTCAATGCCAGCCTGCTGCAGGGCTGCTGCATCATCTGAGGTCAGCAAATGCCCCTTTTTCAGGGCACGCCCTGGCAGCCGGATAGAATGGGCCAGGATGGCGCCTGCCGCTGTATTTGAGGGAACCGGGCCAAATTCCATCAGCCCCCCTTTGGCCCCCGCAGGGCCAGGGTCATTTTCGCCAGGATGGAAACCGCGATCTCAGCCGGGGAAATCGCGCCGATATTTAATCCGATGGGTCCGTCAATACCGGCGATGGCATCCGGATCACTGCCGCTTTGCTGCAGTCGTTCTGCGCGGGCGGCAGCGGTCTTTTTGCTGCCCAATGCGCCAATATAGAAGGCGTCTGATTTCAGGGCGACGGCCAGGGCCGGATCATCCAGTTTCGGATCATGGGTCAGGGCCACGATTGCGGTGCGGCGGTCCGGCTTTTGGGCGATCATGACCTCTTCCGGCCAGTCCTGAATGACGTTAACGCCGGGGAACCGGGCCTCACTGGCCCAGGCACCGCGCGGATCGATCACAGTCACCGCATAGCCCGCCAGTGTCGCCATGGGCACCAGGGCCTGGGCAATATGCACCGCGCCAATAACGATCAGCCGCAGCGGCGGGTTAAAGATTTGCAGGAAATATCCATCCACCGTGCGGGACTTATCCTGGCGCAGACAGTCATCGGCGGCGGTCTTCAGCGCGGTGTCGGGCATTAAATCCCCGGCGACGACCTCCCCCTTGACGATCAATGCCTGTGCACCATCCGCCAGATGGGTGATCAGCACGGTTGGCAGAACGGCATCGCGGGCGGCTTGTACCTGTTCCAGGACGGATCGCTTCATGACGGCGTTAGGCCTCCAGCTTTTCGACGAAAACCCGCACCGTGCCGCCGCAAGCCAGTCCAACCTCCCAAGCCATAGCATCCGATACGCCAAACTCCATCAGCTTAGGCACGCCGCTATCCATGATATCCAGCGCTTCGGTCACCACAGCCCCTTCGATACAGCCACCCGATACGGAGCCTTCGAAGCCAGCCTCTTCATTGACCACCAATTGACTGCCCGCCGGGCGAGGGGACGACCCCCAGGTCTCCACAACCGTCGCCAGGGCCACTTTAAGCCCCCGGTCCTGCCATTCCTTGGCCTGGGTTAAGGGGTCGATTGGATCACTCATGCCGCCATCTCCTTCCAGCGCGCCAGGTTTTGCGCCGGGGTTTCCTTGCTTAAAGCATCTGCCAGTTTTTCAAGGGAGTCCAGATTGTGGATGGGGCGGAAGCTGTCGACATTTCGGATCATCGCCTTGGCCCCGCTTGCCTTGGGGGAATACCCATCCCAGCGCAACAGCGGGTTCAGCCAGATCAACTGGCGACAGGATTTATGCAGGCGTTCCATTTCTGCTTCCAGACCTTTTGCGCCATCTCTGTCCAGGCCATCTGTGATCAGCAGTACGATCGGTCCCTGTGTCATCACCCGGCGGGACCAGATGCGGTTGAATTCGGCCAGGGTGACGCCGATGCGGGTGCCGCCTGCCCAATCCTCCACCTGCGCAGCACATTGATCGATGGCGACATCAGGGTCCTTGCGCCGCATGGTGCGGGTGATGTTGGTCAGTCTGGTACCGAACAGAAAGCTGGAAACCCGGTCCCGATCATTGGTCAGCGCATGGATGAAATGCAGCATCATGCGGGCATAGCGGTCCATTGATCCGGAAATGTCGCACAGAATGACCAGGGGCGGCACCCGGCGGCGACGCTTGCGCATGCTCAATTGCGCCAGGTCCCCTCCGGTTCGGGCGGCCCGGCGCAGGGTGGCGCGCAAATCGGTCCGCCGCCCCTTGGGGTCTGCGTAGAACCGCCGTGTCGCCACTGGATTAAACGCCAATCGCATGCGGGTGATCGCCTTGCGGGCGGCCTCCATTTCCGCCGTATTCATCTTCTCAAAGTCCTTTTCTGTCAGGACTTCCTTGCGGGAGAATGTCAGGCTGGCATCAATGTCGAATTCTTCATCCTCGTCTTCGTCCGCATCATTTTCCGGGGCAGGGGGACGTTCCTTTGACAATGCTTCTGCCAGACGGGTCGACATTTCCGCCTTTTCCGGTTGCTGTTCGCCCTTCATCGCGGGTAACAGCATCGCCATAGCCTTTTCCAGCAGGTTCGGGTTCTTCCAGAAAAAGTGAAAAGCCTGATCGAAGATTTCCCGCTGATCGCGGCGATTGACGAATATGGCATGCAGGGTCCAGTAGAAATCTGTCCGGCTGTCGACGCCAACGGTGCTGACGGCTTCAATCGCGTCCAGCACTTTCCCCGGGCCCACGGGCAGGCCCGCAGCCCGCAGCACGCGCCCGAAATGCATGATGTTTTCAGCCAGACGACCGCCATTGGCATGGCCCAGGACCAGATTGGCAGCAGGTTGATGCGCCTGACCCGTCACGCCGCATAGCCCGCCTGAGCGAGTTCGACCTTCGCCTCTTCCAGAATGCGGGCGGCTTCCGATCCACGCAGGCGGGCGATATCGTCCTGATACTTCAACAGCGCCCCCAAAGTATCGTTAATCGTATCAGGGTCCAGCGCCAGACGGTCCAACTGTGTCAGCGCCTGGGCCCAGTCGATGGTTTCTGCGACACCCGGCAGTTTGAACAGGTCCAGCGTCCGGATTTTCTGAACAAAGGCGACGATCTGGCGGCTCAGGGCCTCTGGCGCTTCCGGGGCTTTCAGGGCCAGGATGGCCAATTCCCGCGCGGCGTCTGGATAATCGACCCAATAATAGAAACAGCGCCGCTTGATCGCGTCATGAATTTCACGGGTTCTGTTAGAGGTCAGCACCACCAATGGCGGCTCTTCGGCTTTTACCGTTCCAAATTCCGGGACGGTGACCTGAAAATCGGACAGGACTTCCAACAGGAATGCCTCGAAAGGTTCATCTGTACGATCCAATTCATCAATCAGCAGAACCGGGGCCTTACCTTTCTTTGCGGATTCCAGGGCTTGCAGGATAGGTCGCTTGATCAGGAACCGCTCTGAGAACAAGTCAGCCTCCAGCGCGGCGCGATCCCCGCTGCCGGATGCCTCTGATAAGCGAATTTCCATCATCTGGCGGGCATAATTCCATTCATACACGGCCGAGGCGATGTCCAACCCTTCATAGCATTGCAGGCGTATCAGGGGACGGTCCAATGTCTCGGACAAGACCTTTGCAATTTCTGTCTTTCCAGTTCCCGCTTCGCCTTCCAGGAAAAGCGGCCGGTGCAGCTTTAAGGACAAAAACAGGGCGGTCGACAATGAACGATCCGCAACATAGCGCCCGTCAGACAGCATTTTCTGTGTTTCATCAACAGATTGGGGAAGGGTGCCAGACATAAAACCTCACGTAATATAGAACCAGTACCCTACGATATAGGGTTCCGGGCATACGCCTCAACCGATTTGATAGCCCCGACAGCAGTGCGGGTTATTTCTGAACCCAGCCACTTTCGGTCAGGAACCACCAGCCGCTGGGGGCTTTGTCATAGATGGCCTTGGCATAAATGACTTGGATTGCCGTGATGTCCACGCCCTGCTCATTCGCCTTGGACTGATAGAATTCTTTGCGCTTGGCATTGATGGAGGCGACAAGCTGTTGAACATCGCCGCCTGCGCCCTCGCGCACAACGGCATAGCCGTCATAGCGCTCTCCCACCGTGCCGGCAGATCGCGGACCGTCCAGCGAATCAGCGGCCAGCGCATTTGGCAATTGGGCAAACAGCAGGGTGCCGGCAAACATCAGGGCAGCGAAGGCAACCATCGCAGAACGGCGAGACCAAAGCGCAGCGGGTCGGGCGTTAGAATATTGGATTTTGCTTAACATCTTCTTGCGCCTCTTTGATCAGCCGTAAGCGGACATCGGCGTCCAGCTTGACGTTTAGATTAATGGTGATTGGCTCACGCGGAGCCTCCAATTGGACGGTCGGCGTGCAGGCCGATGCCAGCGATACGCTCAGCAGGGCGGCGGCAAGGCCAAATTTTCCGGGGGCCATAAACACGGGGTTTTTATCCGATCGTATGCAGTGACAATCTGTAAAGGGACTCTACAACTGATTTATAACTTTAGAAAAGGGCAAGATCAGGGCGATGGGAGCTTTGCTTTGTCAAGCACGGAGCCATACGCATCCATGAATGCCAGAAGAATACGAAATAAGTTCCTGAAATCACTTTCTAAATTGACATTAATGACGAATGGGTGCCCGTCCATCACTTCCGGGTTACGACCGCTCAGCGATAAGCCAATCGTTCCATTCTGTCCGGCGGGCAGCACAACTGTCGCCGTCAACCCATCGTAATGGAAGTCCTTCAGGGTCTGTGTCAGCAGTTGAACCTGCTCTTGATCACTCGCCAGCGCTTGATTGACGGTTTCATTGTCGATTTTCAAAACGCCGCCGCCTTCCGCTGCAAGACTGCCGTCTTTCAGGATGACATCTCCACCTGTGACACGCACCGGTATCAGACCGGAAATTGTCCCCGTTCCTTCAACACCCTCTATTTCCAAGTGCTTCAGGGCGGTGGACAGGTTAACACGGCGCAGGCGCAGAGTGCCGTTCAAGCTGACCTGGGCAGGATCCAGTTGCGTGTCGATCAGTGCGAACTGCCCCCCGAAAAGATCCAAGGTGGCTTCTTTGATATGAACAAGGCGCGCATCATCCACGGAAAAGGCAATTGTGCTGGGCATTTCCGGCAGTCCAGGCGCTATAGCAGTGCCGGTCAGAACTTGCTGGCCCTGCGTCGCGCCGGGATGGGCCATGTCGAACCGCAGCGTGCCATTGATGGCCTTTGCCCCCATTTCTGCATCCATGACACCGATGTCAGCCAAATTGACCGTCATTGTTCCGGATTGTCCGGCGGGGGAGTATTTTAAATCCAGCGCCGCATCAATTTGCCCGGTTACATTGGGCATCGCTTGATCCGCACCCAACAAGGATGGTGGCAGGATGTCCCCAAGCGTCAGGTTTTTCGCGCCAAACTGTATCGGGGCCGTTTCCAGGGAAATATGACTATTGCCATCGCGCGTATGTTTCGCAGATAAGCTGGTGGTCACGCGCCCTTCGGCCAGAGAGATCGGGCCATCGATGGATATGGTGCCATTCATGGCCTGGCTAATTGCCATGCTGGCGGTCATGCGCCCTGGCAGGATCGGTTTTCCGGCAAATAAAATACCCTCCGCCGACAGCGTGGCGGTTCCGGATTGGGTGCCATCTGATCGTCCGCCGATATCCAGGTGCAGAACAGCACGGCTGAGCCCGGCATTTCGTTCCGGGATTGTGACATCCACCGGACCCAGGGCCAGGGTTGCCGCGCCTTTCTGATAGCGCAGGGAGACCAGTTGCCGATCCAAGTTCAGGGAAAGCGGCGGATCGGCACCGGGAATGGCGAGGCTGAGCGCGCCAAGTCGGAACGCCCCCTGAACCGTCAGGCTGTTGAGTGGGTCTGTAAAATCCATCCCTGCCGACATTGGATCGCGCCCCGCGACATCCAGGCGCAATTGCGGTGACAGGCGCACATCCCCCGTTCCGGTCAATCCGTCCAGTTTCAATTGACTGCCCCGATCAATGGTCATGTCCAACCCTGTTAAACCTTGGCGCAATCGGGCCGTGCCGGTGGATTTCAGGGCAGCAGATCGGGCCCATATCGGTGGCAGGATATCCCCATAAACCGTCACATCCGCCTGATAGGGGATATCAAAAGCGGGATGCGTTAATGGATCAGACAGCAGCAGCGGCAGGATGATATCCAGGTGGCCGGTTTCAAGATGGCCGGTAATCTGACGCGGCAGATCAAGGCCCCGCACCATATCGATGCTGGCGGTTGTGATGGACAGTGTATCGGGCGTGAAACTGTCGTTTAAGCTCAGGCTTTCCGGTGTAATCTGGGCTGAAAACGGCCCCAGGGCGAAACTGGCATCCAGAGCAAAGTCCGTGGCCCAGCCGCCGCCCGGATCGGGTCTGAGGACCAGGGCAGGCGTTTCCTCTTTCTGGGTGACAGTAATTTGTGGATTGCCATCCCCATAAGTCTTCAAGCTGTCGGGCAGCAATTGACGCAGAGGGCCAGGAATTGGCCCGCTGTCAATTTCAATCGGGGTGGGTAGGCGGACCTGGGCACGCCCACCTTCAATCATTAACCGTGCAAGGCCGTCTTCAAGAGTAAGAAGGGACCAATCATCGGGTTTGATTGTTGCGCCGGACCAGGCAATCTCTGCAGATCCTGTCAATGCCGCCATCAGACCGGGCAGGCCCATTTCTTCAATCTGGGCCATATTCAGGGGGCCACTGGACAGGGCCAGACTGGCAGTTGTTCGACCCGTTGCGGTCTGAATGGCAGGCAGGAAGGGCAGCCAATGGCCCAGTGACAGATCCAATGTCGCATCGGCGACCAATCCACGGGGACCGGCTGTAACCGTCGCCAGAAGCGCGCTTTGGCTGTCTGGCGCATTCAGGCGGGCGTCCAGGGTCATTGGCATCAGGGAAGGCGCATTCTCAAGCACCATCGCCAGACTGCCGCTTAACAGTTGCGGGCCAATCGGGGTCGTTGCCTGAATTTGTATGCCAGAAACATCAATGCGCCGAATGGGTATCTGCGGCAGGGTGCTATCCGACTGCGTGGTTGACTGGGGGGTGAATAGCGCTTCCAGTCCCTGTATTTCTGTGCCGCCCGTATCGGTCACATGAATATCGGCGCGCAGATCCGCCAAGGATATGGAATTCAGATAGACCCCGTCGGTAAGGGATAAATTGGGGGTCAATTGCAGGGTCGCAATGCTGGGGCCATTCAAAACAGCAATATTTTCAATCGTTACGTCTGATAATTCTATTTGTGTGATGTTCAGTGTAACGGGTTGACCTAAATAAGATTCCAGGACCTTTGGCAGGATCGCATTCGCGATGGGCAACCGAAACAGCCAGCCCAATCCTATTAATAGACACAGGACGACAAGCACGATCAGGGCCGTCCTTAATCCCCGCCCGAACCAATGCAACAGGCCGGGACCCGGTGGCGGTTCCTCCTCTACCAGCCGTTCGCCAACTTTCAATTCAGTTTCGGGGGTCGGGGTCATGGACGAGCCATCGGTCCACCGATGCGGCAGCCCGCCTGCAGGCATTGTTTCAGCGCGGCTTCCAGTTCGGGGGAGAATTTCCCGTCAATCGGTCCCTGATAATATCCAGCGGCCATAAGATACGTTTGAAACCGTTGCGCGGCACGGGGATCTTGCCCTGCCAGCACCTGATAGGTTTGCAGGGCGCCATCGATATCACCGGATTCTGCCTGCGCAGCAGCAAAGACGACCTGATCGGTCTGTGCCTGTTGACCACCATCGATCAAGCTGATGGCACGGGGTCCATCCCGCAGCGTTTTATCCGGTACAACCGACAGCATCCAAGCCAGGGAGCGTCGCGCCGCTGTGTTGGTCGGATCGAACTTCAGGGCGGTCTCCAGGTCCTTCAGGGCGGCTGCATATTCCTTGTTGGCAAACAAGGCCAGGGCGCGATTGGCATAAGGTTCTGCGATTAAGGGGTCTAATCCTGCCGCCACGCTGAAATCCAGAATGGCGCGATAGGGCTCGTCCCTGGATAAAAGCACCGTGCCGCGCTGAATATAGGCCTGATAAAAATAGGGATCGTAATCCAGCGCCGTGTCCAGATCTGTCATTGCGGCCTCCAAGGCGCCAGTTTGCGCCAGGGCCATTCCCCGATTGAAATGCGTCACGGCGTAATCCGACAGGTTGGTATAGACAGCCCCTTCAATCAGGCTGCCACAGGCGCTGAGGCGCACTTCTGCCGCCGTGTCCGCCGCCCGACAAAGAACTTCCCGCTGGGCAACTGTCTGCGCAACGCTTTGGGCGGTCGCATGTGTGCTGGCAATCACCCACACAGTCAGGAAGAGAAGGAAAAACCGGTAAGGCTGCATGGTAAGGATCCAGTGGATATGTCCATCCAGGTACTTTGCCGACCTATGCTGAAAAAAGAAAGGGCTGGAAAAGGAACGGCCCCGCCGCGTATCACCGAAGCAGGGCCGCTTTACATCAAGTTTGTCGATTGGATTAACCCGCCGCCGCAACAGCGCGTTTGGCCATAACCCCAATCAAATGCTTGCGATAGGCTGCGGATGCGTGAATGTCGGCATTCAGATCGCCTTCATTAATGCTACTGCTGTCAGGGGTTTTGCCAGCGGCAATCTGGTCTTCGATCTCTGTCGACCGGAAAACACCACCCTGCCCAGCGCCGGTGATTGCAACCCGGGGCCCATCGGATGTCTTGGCATAAAAAACGCCTACCAGGGCATAGCGAGAGGCCGGGTTGTCGAATTTGGCATAGGCAGCCGCCTGCGGAACCGGGAAGCGGATAGAAGTGATGATCTCATCCTCTTCAAGCGCGGTTTCAAACATGCCGGTGAAAAAACTGTCCGCTGACAATTCCCGCTTGGTGGTGACAATCGTCGCCCCAAGCGCCAGAGCAGCGGCAGGATAATCCGCTGCCGGATCATTATTGGCCAGTGAGCCCCCAATCGTGCCGCGATTGCGCACCTGGGCATCACCGATATTACCAGCCAACGCGGCTAGGGCTGGGATTGCCTTTTGGACATCCGCAGAATTTGCAACGGCGGCATGGGTCGTCATCGCCCCGATGGTAACCGTTGACCCGTCAGAGGATATTCCAACCAGATCCCGACATCCCCGTAAGGAGATGACATCCGTGGGGGAGGCAAGCCGTTGCTTCATTGTCGGCAGCAGGGTTTGGCCCCCCGCCAGGATCTTTGGATCATCCGCCGAGCCCATTGCCTGTGCTGCATCCGCAACAGAACTGGGCTTGTGATAGGAAAATTCGTACATGATTGTCTTCCTTTCTTATCCGCGCCGGGCTTATTCGGCCGCGGCAGGCATGGAGGCGGCCTGAATTGCCTGCCAGATTTTCTGCGGTGTTGCGGGCATGGAGATATCCTCTACCCCAAGCTCATGCAGGGCGTCCAGAACAGCGTTGATAACCGCTGGCGGGGACCCGATGGCACCAACTTCCCCGCACCCTTTAACGCCCAATGAGTTATGGGCGCATAGTGTGGATTCGGTCGTAGCCACAAAATTCGGCAGATTATCCGCGCGAGGCATGCAGTAATCCATGTAGGAGCCCGATGTGAGCTGTCCATTGTCATCATATTCACAGGCTTCCAGCAGGGCCTGGCCGATACCCTGGGCCAAACCGCCATGGATCTGTCCTTCGACGATCATTGGATTGATGACCCGTCCGACATCATCAACAGCGGTCATGTTAATCACCTCAATCGTGCCGGTATCCGGATCGATTTCCACTTCGCAGATATGGCATCCACCTGGATAGGTGAAGTTCATCGGGTCATAGAAGGCATTTTCTTCCAGACCCGGCTCCAGCGTTTCATGGGGATAGTTGTGGGGCACATAGGCGGTCAATGCGACCGTCCCGAAATCAACTTCCTTATCCGTGCCCGCAACCGTGAATTTGCCATCCTTGAATTCAACATCCTCGGGGGAGGCTTCCATCAGATGAGCGGCGATTTTGCTGGCCTTATCCACGACCTTGCCCAAAGCCTTCATGATGGCCTCGCCGCCGACCGCGAGAGAGCGGGAGCCGTATGTTCCCATCCCAAATGCGATACGGTTCGTATCCCCGTGTTCAATATTGATATTTTCTAAGGGGATACCAAGGGTTTCCGAAACCAGTTGTGCAAAGGTTGTTTCGTGTCCCTGACCATGGCTGTGGGACCCGGTATAGATCGAAACCGATCCCGTCGGGTGCACGCGGACATTGGCCGATTCGAAAAGTCCAGCGCGGGCTCCGAGTGATCCAACCACCGCCGAAGGGGCGATACCACAGGCTTCCAGATAGGTGGAGATTCCTATGCCACGCAGTTTACCGCGTTTGGCGGCCTCTGCCTTGCGTTGGGGGAAGTCATTCCATTTCGACAGTTCCATCGCCTTTTTCAGGGTCGCCTCGTAATCGCCGCTGTCATATTGCAGGGCAACTGGTGTCTGATAGGGGAAGGCATCGGCGGGGATGAAGTTCTTCTGCCGAATGGCAACCTGATCCATGCCCAGTTGCTTGGCAGCCTTGGTCACCAAACGCTCCAGCAGATAGGTTGCTTCGGGGCGACCGGCACCGCGATAGGCATCGACGGGCACGGTGTTGGTGAAGATCGCCTTCACATTGACGTAGATCTTGGGCGTTGTATAGACGCCCGCCAACAATGTGGCATACAGATATGTCGGCACACAGGTTGCGAAAGTGGAAAGATAGGCCCCCATATTCGCCTTTGTATAAACCTTCAACCCCAGGAATTTACCGTCCGCATCCAGCGCCAGGTCGGCATGAGAGATATGGTCGCGACCATGCGCATCCGACAGGAAGCTTTCTGACCGTTCCGCCGTCCATTTGATCGGGCGACGGACTTTTCCAGCAGCCCAGGTGACAATCGCTTCTTCGGCATAATGATAAATCTTCGATCCGAAGCCGCCACCGACATCCGGGGCGACAACGCGCAATTTATGTTCTGGCAATTGCAGCACGAATGCGCCCATCAACAGCCGGATCACATGTGGATTCTGGCTGGTGGTGTACAGGGTATATTCGCCGGTGCCTTTGTTATAATCCCCAACGGCTGCACGGGGTTCCATCGCATTTGGAACAAGGCGGTTGTTGGTTAGATCAATAGAGACAACATGGGCGGCATTCTTAAATTCCGCATCCACTTCGGCTTCGTCGCCCAATTCCCAGTCATAGCACATATTGTTGGGCGCAGCGTCGTCATGAACCAGTGGCGCGCCGGGGGCGATGGCTTTTTCGGTATTGGTGACGGCAGGCAACTCCTCATAATCGACTTCGATCAGTTCTGCCGCATCTTTTGCCTGGGAATAGGTCTCAGCGATAATAACAGCGACCTGATCGCCGACATGGCGGACCTTGCCCTGAGCCAGGGCAGGGTGGAACGGCTCGTTCATTGGGCTGCCGTCTTTATTGTTCACGCCCCAGCCGCACGGGATGGACCCAACCTGCATATCCTCGCCCGTGAAGACCGCGACAACGCCCGGGGCAGTTTTTGCCGCTGCGGTATCAATGCCCTTGATCTTGGCATGGGCATGCGGGCTGCGCAGGATGTACGCGTAGGTTTGATTGGGTTGATTGATGTCGTCCGTATAATTGCCGCGTCCGGTTAAAAAGCGGAAATCCTCTTTGCGCTTCACAGAGGCGCCGATCCCAGTAGCACTCATGACGTTTCTCCCTTGGGTGATCCCGACGATACGGGACTGCCTGTTTGCTGCGCCGGAACATTTATGCCGTTCTCTTTTGGCGCGCGAATAGTCCTAACGCTCCTCTTTCTGCGGCTACTCTGCGGCAGCCTTTTGACCTTTCATCGCGGCCGCGCCGGCGGCAATGGATTTCACGATGTTATGATAGCCGGTACAGCGGCAGATATTGCCTTCCAGCCAGTCGCGGATTTCATGTTCGGATGGGGACGGGTTGTTGTTCACAAGGTCAATCGCGCTCATCACCATCCCTGGCGTACAGAAACCGCATTGCAGACCGTGATTGTCCCGGAAGGCTTCCTGCATCGGGTGCAGCACATCTTCATTTCCAGCCAGACCTTCAATGGTCATGACAGTTGATCCATCGGCTTCTACGGCCAGCATGGCGCAGGATTTAACCGAAGCCCCATCGACATGAACAACACAGGCCCCGCATTGGCTGGTGTCACAGCCAACATGCGTTCCCGTCAGATGAAGATTCTCACGGATGAATTGGACAAGCAGAGTCCGGGGCTCAACAGTGCCAGAAACCTGCTTTCCGTTCACCGTCATTGAAACGGATGGCATAGATTAGTCCTCCCTTATGACGTGATATGCATGGCGATAAAGAGCCATGTTCTTACCAATGAGTGTGGAACTGACAGCGCGTGCGGTCAAGTCCGGTTGCACCCACAATCCTGTGAATTCATGATGACAGGCTGCCCCCTGGGGAAATGTTATCGATGAACCCCTAATTCCCCGCGCCAGGCATCGGGGCTTCGCCACCAAAAACCAGGGACAGGCCCAACATGACCAGAACCAGGATCATGATCCATTGCATTGGCGTCAGCCCCCAGCGCTTGGCGGTTTGTTTATGCACCGCGTCGACGGCTGCGCGTTTCGCCTCTGCCTTGATCGCATCCCGATCAACAGGCGTTTCCTTTGGCGCAGGGCGGGGGGGCTGTTCCGCTTCCGATTGATGCGTTTCGGGTTCAGGCGATGGGGCAGATTCTGCCGGTTCTGCGGGGGCTTCCGGTGTGGTGTCTGCAGGTGTGTCCGAAGCAGCAGGGGCTGCCGGTGCCGCAGAAGCCGCCCCTGAATCGCGTTCCTGCGCAATGACGACAAATTTATCGAAGAAATCTGTCGCATATTTCTTGGCTGTTGAATCAACCAGGCGCGCGCCGATCTGTGCCAGTTTTCCACCAACCTGGGCATTCACTTTATAGGTCAGGATTGTATCGCTGCCCTCTTCAACCAGGTTTACATCGGCGCCCCCTTTCGCAAAGCCCGCTGCGCCGCCTTTGCCTTCCCCAACGATGGTGTAGCTTTCCGGCGCATTCACATTCTCCAGGCGAACGGCCCCTTTGAAGGTTGCGCTGACCGGGCCGACTTTTGCTTTGACGGTGGCTTCAAAGCCGCCTTCTTCGGTGCGGTCCAGGGATTGGCAGCCCGCGATACAGGCTTTCAGGACTTCCGGATCGTTCAGCGCTTCCCAAACGGTTTCACGCGCCGCTGGAATGCGATACTCGCCAGTCATTTCCATTAGATAATCCCTTTCATTTCGTCGCGTTCATTCGATTCAGGTATCAATATCGCCACTTGGCACTCGATTTGCTATACCAATTCAGAACAGATTTGAAAATCGGGAGACGAAATAGGCATGACTGTACCGATTGTTTCGTCCGCGCTGGACGTGGCGTTATGGTTCTTTGACCAATCGCGCCGCGATGATCTGCATTTGCCGGCGCAAAAGCTGCAACGTCTGTTGTGGATCACTCAGGCCCTGTATGCGGCGGAAAACCATGGACGGATGTTCATGCCTGCCACCTTTGTTGCGGAAGAAACCGGCCCGACGGAACCAACAGTCTTTCATGCCTTCGAAGACAGCCGCCCGCCCATTATGATGCGCAAGCTGGTGCCTGTCGCGGATAATTTCCTAAATCGCATCTGGCGGAAATATGGCCACCATTCCGCCGACTATCTGAATCGTATGATGACCCATAACGATGTTTATCGCCGTGCCTATCGCAAGGAAGCGGGAACCGTCATACCATTTGAACAGATCGCCCAGCACTTTACACAAAAGCCGGAGCCCAAAGCTCAGGTCAAAACCTCCGACGGGCGGATCCTGCGAAAATGGATGCCCTCTGCAAAGCCCGTTCTGCGACAGGGATAATGTCGCAGGGAGCCAGCTAAGACTTTCCCAGACATGATTTGATTGTTTACAGTGCGGGCATGGGCGCACCATTCTGGAGTCTGCCCTGCTATTGAGGAGTTTCGTATGCCCGGAGTCTTCGGGTCTTTCTTTGCACTGTTGGCAAGCATTGCGCTTTTGTACGGTGGCAACACCCTGATGGGGACATTGCTGCCGGTGCGGGCAGGACAGGAAGGCTTTAGCGCAATATTCGTCGGGGGCATGGGGACTGGCTATTTCATCGGGTTTATTCTGGGGTGCCAGTTGACGCCCTGGCTGGTGCGCCGGGTCGGGCATATCCGGGCCTTCGGGGCGATGGCCGCCATCGCTGCCAGCAGCAGCCTGTGTTTCATCCTGTTTCTGAACCCCGTCGCCTGGATCGGTTTCAGGTTCATCTATGGTGTTGTTGGTGCCGGCCTGATCATGGTCGTGGAAAGCTGGCTGAATGAACGGGCAGGGGCCAGCAATCGCGGTCGGGTGCTGGCACTATACACCCTGTGCTATATCGGCGCCCAAATTGCCAGTCAGCAGCTCTTTATTTTTATTCCCGCGAAAGATTCCACGCTGTTTATGGTCGCATCGATTGTGGTGTGCCTGTCATTGGTCCCCATCGCGCTGACCACTTCACAGACACCAGCCCCCCTGCGGACCGCTAAACTAAAAATGGGACCTTTATATAGAACGTCCCCTGTTGCGACATTAGGGTGTTTGGGGGTTGGGCTTGCCAATGGTGCTTTTTGGAGCCTGTCACCCCTTTATGCTCAGGGGATCGGATTATCGACCCAGACGGTCGGGATGTTCATCACCGCTGTAATTCTGGGCAATGCGGTCCTGCAATGGCCGATCGGTTGGCTGTCGGATAAGCTGGATCGCCGTATACCCGTCCTGATTTGTTTCTTCGGCGCGGCGACGTTGGGACTTGCGCTGTCCTTTATCAATGGTGTCGTTCTGACCCTGGCCGTGGCGGCTGTCTATGGCGCATTCGCACAGTCAATTTATGCCATTCTTGTCGCCCATGCCGGGGATCGAGCGGAACCAGAAGATTTTGTGTCCACCAGTGGTGGCTTGCTGTTGCTGTATGGGGTTGGTGCCTTGATCGGGGCCCTGCCTGCGGCAACCCTGATGGATTTGTTTGATTATCACTCCCTGTTCTGGTGGACAGCAGCGGTGCATGGCGGCATGGGCTGTTACATCCTGTTTCGGATGCGTCAACGCCCGGGGCGGATCGAACCATCCGGCGAAGGCTTTCAGCCGGTGCCAAAATCTACCCCCGCGGCCGTTGAATTGGATCCCCGCGCCGATTCTTCACCCAGCCTTGAAGAGGAAGATGCAGAGCGGGAAGCGGCATCCCGGTCGACTTGATCTATTGGAACAAGGGTATTAGACACAAAGACCATCACATAAGCGCCTGACAGGGGGGCGTGACCAGAAACAACGGTCCAGAGGGTATGAATGCGGTGCTGATTTCAAACAGGATTGGTCTATCAACGATTGGCGGCGCTGCCGTTTATCTTCTGACGGCGTTTATCGGGCCGGCCTTTGCGGCGGGTGAAGGGGTACCGCATTTGAACGGTGCGGATTTACAGCTTCTTTGGATTGTTCCCTTTGTTGGGATTCTGTTGTCAATCGCACTATTCCCATTGGTTGCGCCGAATATCTGGCATCATAATTTTGGCAAGATTTCCGCCTTCTGGGCGCTGTTGTTCCTGATTCCATTTACGATCTTCTATGGCTTTGAATTGGCCTTGTTTGAGCTGGTCCATGTCATGTCCCTGGAATACATCCCCTTTATCATCCTGCTGTTATCCTTGTTCACGGTTGCGGGCGGCGTGCGGGTGAAAGGGTATCTGCAAGGGGCGCCAATTGTGAATGTGGGGATCTTGTTGATTGGCACATTCATCGCCAGCATCATGGGGACAACCGGGGCGGCGATGCTGCTGATCCGGCCCTTGATCCGGGCAAATGAAACCCGCAAACATCAGGTCCATACTGTTGTTTTCTTTATCTTTCTGGTTGCCAATATCGGCGGGTCCTTAACGCCTTTAGGGGACCCACCCCTGTTTTTGGGTTTTCTGAAGGGGGTCTCTTTCTTCTGGCCGACTGTCCATATGTTCCTGCCCATGGTCGTAGCGGCCAGCATTCTGTTGGTTGGTTATTTCTTTGTTGATAGCTATCTGTATCGCAAGGAACAGAAGGAAGGGTTGCATGTGGAAACCCCGGCTGAGGAAGATCGCCATCCGATCCGGTTGGAAGGGGGGATCAATATCCTGCTATTGGCCGGTGTTGTCGCCTCTGTGCTGATTTCCGGAATTTGGAAGCCGGGCATTGATTTCGAAATTTATCATGTGACCATTGATTTGCAGAGCCTCGTTCGGGACGTCGCCCTGCTGGGCCTGGCTGTTTTGTCCTGGATTCTGACATCCCGGCAAAGCCGCGAAGCCAATGGCTTTAGCTGGTTTCCCATTCTGGAAGTCGCAAAGCTGTTCGCAGGAATATTCATCACAATCATCCCCGCAATTGCTATTCTGAAGGCAGGGACTGCGGGCGCATTGGAACCGGTCGTATCGCTGGTCACCCATAACGGGGAACCTGTGAATACGATGTATTTCTGGGCTACGGGAGTCCTGTCCAGCTTCCTGGATAATGCGCCGACCTATCTTGTATTCTTCAATACCGCAGGTGGCGACCCGGAGGCCCTGATGGGACCGATGGCGAATACGTTGCTGGCAATTTCCGCCGGGGCGGTCTTCATGGGGGCCAATACCTATATCGGGAATGCCCCGAACTTCATGGTCCGGTCTATTGCAGAAGAGCGCGGGATTCCAATGCCCAGTTTCTTTGGGTATATGCTGTGGTCGGGCCTGATCCTGCTGCCGATATTCGGGCTGATCACCATTCTGTTCTTTGTCTAAATAAGACCAGACTGGCGGTGCGACAGCAGTACGGTTAATCGCGGAATCAATGCGACATCAACAGGGGCACCTTTGAATGCCCTATCACATAGCGACTGGCGGAGCCGAACAGCTTGTCCAGCATGGAACTGTGACCATAGGCCCCCATCACAATCAGATCGGCCTTTACCTCATCGGCCAGATCCAGAATCTCCTCACCAGCATGGCCGGAGCGGGAGTGATTGATATGGTCCGCTTTGATCCCCCGGCGCGCCAGATATTCCAGGACTGGCTTTGCCAGATCTTCGCCAACTTTCGGCGCTTTGCCACAGGTGAACAGTTTCACATGCTTCGCCTTTTCAATCATCGGCAGGGAGTCACGCAACGCCCGAATGGCTTCCTTTGAATAAGTCCAGGCGATCAGAACCGAATCGAAGGATTTCAGATCCACCTGATCCACCCCCTTTGGCAAGACCAGAACGGGGCCACCGGCGCCCATCACCAGTTTTTCCGGTAACTGATAAATCAGACGGTCTTCAAAATTATCAAAACTGACCTGGTTCAGGATCGTCAGATCAACGTGATACACTTCTTCCAGCAAGTGTTCTAAATGATCTTCCTCGCCATAGGCCCATTCCCAAGAGATCCCAGCCGAGTCACAAAATTCCCGGACCTGCGCTTCAATCGCACCGGCCTTTTCCTTAGCCGCAGACCGCGCCTCGTGCAGATAAAGCGAGGAGGCGCCACGTCCTTCGGCACCGGCTGGCATATGGACAGGCATCGCCACATACAGGGCAATTAAATGGGCATCCAACTGTTTGGCGATACCAACCGCCGCCTTTAATCGTGTTTCTCGATCAGGGTCGGGTGCAAGGTGAACCAGCAGTGTCTTGATCGACATAAATAACATCCCTTTGCGGCTTTTGCGTTTTCTGACGTAAAACTACCGCCCGGCTTGTATCATTGCAATGCAGGCAATTGCCTTTCAAGCACGTCGATGCCACTTGCTATACCGACCACGCCACCTTATCGAAAGAATATGATGCAATCCGACAGCAAGCCCAAGAATGCGAAACGCCGTGTTCACTTCAAGACACTGTTGTCGGTCGTTCCTTATTTATGGCCAAAGAATCGCACCGGGATAAAGCTGCGCGTGATTGCGGCCATGGGTGCGCTGGCTTTGGCAAAGGTCGCCAATGTCTGGGTGCCCCTGTTCTACCGCGATGCGGTGGATGCGCTCGATAAGCTCTCCAAAACTATGGATACAAGTACATCAACCACAGCGGCGGTCGCGACGGGCGCTGGCATTGCGGCCATTCCGGTTGCCTTACTGTTGGGTTATGGATTGATGCGCCTGATGGCGGTGCTGTTTCAGGAATTGCGGGAAGCGTTGTTTTCCCGTGTCGCCCAGAATGCCATCCGCACGGTCGCCCTGAAGACATTCGAACATCTGCACGGCCTGAGTCTGCGTTTTCATTTGGAACGTCAGACCGGCGGTCTGTCGCGAGTGATAGAGCGGGGGACCAAGGGCATCGAATTCGTCCTGTCCTTCATGCTGTTTAATATCATTCCGACCTTGCTGGAAATTGGCATGGTCTGTGGCATTCTGTGGGGCCTTTTTGATATCAGCTATGCGCTTGTCACCTTTGTGACGATCGTTGGCTATATCGCTTACACGCTGTTGGTGACGGAATGGCGGTTGAAATATCGGCGCCAGATGAATGAAAGCGATACCGTCGCCAATACCAAGGCCATCGATAGCCTGCTGAATTATGAAACCGTCAAATATTTTGGCAATGAGGGGCACGAGGCCCGGCGCTATGACCATGCCCTGCAGCGCTATGAGAATGCGGCGGTACGCTCAATTACCAGCTTGTCAGTGGTAAATGTCGGGCAGGGGGCCATCATTGCCGTGGGACTGGTTGCCCTGATGTTGATGGCTGCCAATGGGGTTGCTGCGAGCGAGCTGACATTGGGTGATTTTGTTCTGGTGAATACCTATCTGATTCAGCTTTATCTGCCGCTTAACTTCCTGGGGTTCGTTTATCGTCAGATCCGCCAGAGTCTGACGGATATGGAAGATATGTTCCAACTGATGGGCGTTCCTTTCGAGGTTCTGGACAAGCCGGCCGCGGTTACGCTTGAAAATCCAGAAGGGGTGTTGCGGTTTCAATCGGTGGATTTCGGCTATGATCCCCGTCGCCCGATTCTGAAAGGGGTGGATTTCACAGTCACGCCGGGCAAAACCCTGGCGATTGTCGGACCATCCGGGGCCGGGAAATCGACGATCAGCCGATTGTTATTCCGGTTCTATGATCCCAGCGCCGGCTCTGTGACGCTGGATGGTGTCGATTTGCGCGACGCAACGCAGCACAGCGTGCGTGCCGCTATTGGAATTGTCCCCCAAGATACTGTCCTGTTCAACGATACCATTGAATACAACATTGCCTATGGTCGCCCAACCGCCAGCCGCGAAGAGGTTCAGGCGGCGGCCAAGCTGGCACGTATTCATGAATTTATTGAAAGCCTGCCGGATGGCTATCACAGCATGGTTGGTGAACGCGGTCTGAAGTTATCCGGCGGCGAAAAGCAGCGCGTCGCAATCGCGCGGGCAATCCTGAAAGGGCCGCGCATCCTGTTGTTTGATGAGGCAACATCCGCCCTGGACACCGCAACCGAGCGGGAAATCCAGAAATCCCTGCGGGAGGTCAGTCAGGGCCGCACAACGCTGGTCATCGCACACCGTCTGTCGACCGTCGTTGATGCCGATGAAATCCTGGTGATGGATGCGGGCCGGGTGGTGGAGCGTGGCACGCATGCGGATCTTGTGACATCCGATGGTGTCTATGCCGCGATGTGGCGCCGCCAACAGGAAAGCACGGACGGAGCATAATCGTCACAAGTTTGCTTGCATTCTAAGGGGTGGCGGTTTATAGCCGCGCTCAACACACACACGGAGCTTCCGGGATGTGGCCGTCATAGGGTCCGTTCCGTCCGGTGCCAGGGGATAAAATCCTGGCTAACCAAGGCTTCGTGGAGGATCAACCGGAGAAGCAAAGGAGCCATTTTATGGCCGTGCCAACTTTTACCATGCGTCAGTTGCTTGAAGCTGGCGTCCATTTCGGACACACCACCCGTCGCTGGAACCCGAAGATGAAACCGTTCATCTTTGGCGAACGCAATGGCATTCATATCATTGACCTGGAACAGTCTGTTCCAATGCTGACCCGCGCGCTGGAAGAAGTCGGCCGTGTTGCTGCTGCTGGCGGTCGCGTGCTGTTCGTCGGCACCAAGCGTCAGGCACAGTCCATCGTGGCTGAAAACGCCCTGAAATGCGGTCAGTACTATGTCAATCACCGTTGGTTGGGCGGCATGCTGACCAACTGGAAGACAATCGCAAATTCAATCAAGCGTCTGAAGACTCTGGAATCCCAGTTCGAAGACGAAGCAAACCTGCAAGGCCTGACCAAGCGCGAGCGCCTGGGTCTGGAACGCGAAAAGGAAAAGCTGGATCGCGCCCTGGGCGGTATCAAGGACATGAGCAACGTCCCGGACGTTATCTTCATCGTCGATACCAACAAGGAATCAATTGCGATCAAGGAAGCCAACAACCTGAATATTCCGGTTATTGCGATCCTCGATTCCAATTCTGATCCAGATGGCGTGACCTTCCCGGTACCGGGCAACGATGATGCCATGCGCGCCATTAACCTGTACTGCGATCTGGTCGCGGGTGCGGTTCTGGGTGGATTGCAGGAATCGATGACGGCTTCGGGTGTTGATCTGGGTGCGGCGGCTGAACCTGCTGTTGAACCTGCCCTGGAAGCAGAATCGGCTGAGGCCCCTGTTGCAGAAGAAACGGCAGCCCCTGCTGTTGAAGAAGCCGCAGCAGAAGACGCACCGGCACAAGACGACGCAAAAGTCTGAGGATCGTCGGGAATATTTGTCGCGACCGTCACTTTGTCACAATTCTGTGGCACAGCGACGGGACGCGCGGCGAACCGTTGTTCCCGTAGCCTAACAATTTGAACCGAGAGACGAGAGGAGCATTTCCATGGGCCAGATTACGGCAGGCATGGTGAAGGAACTGCGCGATACGACCGGCGCAGGCATGATGGATTGTAAGAAAGCATTGGCAGAAACCGATGGCAATATGGATGCCGCAGTGGATTGGCTGCGCACCAAGGGCCTTGCCGCTGCTGCCAAGAAAGCCGGACGCGTTGCCGCCGATGGCCTGGTTTCGGTCGTTACCGACGGGACCAAGGGCGCGCTGTTGGAAATCAATGCGGAAACTGACTTTGTTGCCCGTAACGAAGGCTTCCAGACATTTGTAAGCGACGTCGCCATGATCGCATTGACGGAAAATGGCAATGCAGAGAAGGTCCTGACCGCAGCCTATCCCGAAACGGGTCGCACGGTTCAGGAACAGCTGACCCATAACATCGCAACCATTGGCGAGAATATGAGCTTCCGTCGCTGCACGGCGCTGTCGGTCAATGATGGCGTGGTCGCGGGTTATATTCACAGCGCGGTTGCACCGGGCCTGGGTAAGATCGGTGTTCTGGTCGCCCTGGAATCAACCGGCGACAAGGCGAAGCTGGAAGCCTTGGGTAAGCAGATTGCGATGCATATCGCAGCCGCCAAGCCTGAAGCCCTGAATATTGAAGATGTCGATTCCAGCAATCTGGAGCGGGAACGCGCCGTGCTGGTCGAACAGGCTCGCGAATCAGGTAAGCCTGAAAACATCATTGAGAAAATGGTCGAAGGCCGTATCCGCAAATACTATGAAGAAGTAGTGCTGCTGGAGCAGGTATTCGTGATCGACGGTGAAACCAAGGTTCGCAAAGTGGTGGAAAACGCCGCAGCAGATGTCGGTGCCCCTGTTAAACTGAGCGCTTTTACGCGCTATGTCCTGGGTGAAGGCATCGAAAAGAAGGAAGAAGACTTCGCAGCAGAAGTCGCAGCTGCCGTCAAAGGCTGATCCTGACTGCTTTAAAAGGGGGCCGCTTCCAGATTGGGGCGGCCCTTTTTTGTTGCTTTTGTTTTGCCTGAATCGGGGGCTCAGGCCACAATGCGCCCGCTGGAATAATCCCGCCCCAAAGATCTGATCCGTGGAGAATGTGTATGCCCACCGAAACCGGGACCCTTGTCTACAAACGTGTTTTGTTGAAAATCTCCGGCGAGGCCCTGATGGGGGATAGGGAATTTGGATTAGATCCGGAAATAGTGGGGCGAATCGCAGACGAGATTATCAGCGTGCGCTCAATGGGCTGTGAAATCTGTCTGGTCATCGGCGGGGGCAACATCTTTCGCGGAGTTTCGGGCGCGGCTAAGGGAATGGAACGCACCACGGCCGATTACATGGGAATGCTGGCTACGGTCATGAATGCCTTGGCAATGCAGGCGGCCCTTGAGGCCAAGGGCGTTCCGACACGCGTTCAATCCGCTATTCCCATGGCAACGGTGTGCGAGCCCTATATCCGCCGCCGCGCCACGCGCCACATGGAAAAGGGCCGCATTGTCATATTCGCTGCGGGCACAGGAAATCCTTTCTTCACCACAGATACAGCCGCTGCCCTGCGCGCATCCGAAATGGACTGCGATGCGATGTTGAAGGCAACGAAGGTGGATGGGGTTTATACAGCGGATCCGATGAAGGACAGCACCGCGACACGATATGATCGATTAAGCTATCATCAGGTTTTGACCGATGATTTACAGGTCATGGATGCCTCCGCCATAACTTTGTCACGCGAGCGCAATATTCCGATCCTGGTTTTCTCGCTTTATGATCCAGGTGCGTTTGCAAAGGTTGTGTGCGGCCAAGGGCGCTTCACCATTGTTACGGACGCTGTGTGATGATCGGTTGGACCCAACCGGGCAAACCAGTTAAAAGGATCACGGTTTAAGCAATCAAAGAGATCCCAAGGGGATCCAGATTAGTGGGAAAGAACGATATGTCTGCAAAAATTAAAGATCTGCGCCGTCGTATGGATGGGGCACTTGATGCATTGGCGACGGAATTTCAGGGTTTGCGGACTGGGCGCGCCTCTACGGACCTGCTGACCCCCATCCATGTTGACGCCTATGGTGCCTCAATGCCGCTTAATCAGGTGGCCAGCATTTCCGCTCCTGAACCCCGCATGTTGATGGTCACGGTTTGGGATAACAGCATGGTAAAGGCGGTTGAAAAGGCGATTCGTGAATCAGATCTGGGCCTTAATCCCATGACTGAAGGCACGGTGATGCGTATTCCCTTGCCGGAATTAAACCAGGAACGCCGCGCCGAATTGACAAAGGTTGCCGGCAAATATGCGGAACAGGCACGCATTGCGATCCGCAATATTCGCCGCGACGGGATCGATACCCTGAAGCGGGAAGAAAAAGACGGTGATATCGGTCAGGATGAGCTGCATAAAGGCCAGGATGATATTCAGAAATTGACCGATGAGTTCGTCGCCAAGGTCGATGCAGCCCTGGCTGAAAAAGAAAAGGACATCATGCAGGTCTAACGGATCAAGCTTACTCCTTCCCAAAAATGGTCTTTAGCATGGATGCAGATCACGACACCAAACCCACGCCAAAACATGTTGCAATCATTATGGATGGCAACGGTCGATGGGCTAAACAGCGGGGCCTTCCTAGGCTGGCCGGGCACCGTAAAGGGGCAGAGGCTGTGCGGGCAGCGGTCGAGGCTGCGGGCGATATGGGGATCGAGTATCTGACCCTGTTTAGTTTCTCGTCCGAAAACTGGCGCCGGCCGGAAACCGAAATCAGTGATCTGATGGGCCTATTGCGTCGCTATCTGAAGTCTGAAATTGCGGAATTGCACGGCAAGAATATCCGCTTTCGGGTGATTGGGGAGCGTAAACGTCTGGCCCCCGATATTCAGAAATTGGTGGAAGAGGCGGAACGCACCACAGAGCATAACTCACGCCAGACCCTAACGCTTGCGCTGTCCTATGGCGGTCGGGCGGAAATCACCGATGCGGCCCGGCGGATTGCGCAATCTGTGAAATTAGGATTGCTGGAGCCTGACGCCGTTAATGAGGCCCTGTTTGAAAATTACCTCTGGTCGGTGGGATTGCCCGATCCGGATCTGATCATTCGCACCAGCGGTGAAAAACGCATCAGTAATTTTCTGCTGTGGCAATGTGCCTATGCAGAACTGTTCTTTACCGATGTATTCTGGCCTGACTTTGACAAATTAGCGTTTCAGCAGGCGGTAGATGATTTTCGCCGCCGTGATCGACGCTATGGCACGACCGCGCATTACGCATGACCGACCCGGCCCCGACACTTTCTCCCAAGCTTGCGTCTGATCTGAAGGTTCGGGCCATTTCCGGCTTTGTGCTGATCCTGATTGCCGCGATAGAGCTGTATATGGGCGGCACGTTTTTTGTTATCTTTGTTGCAGCCATGGCCGCAGGCATGATCTGGGAGGCCCTGGATCTGACCGGGGTTCAGCGGACTGGCCCGCGTTTGCTTGCGATGGGGTTATGCGCGCTTGGTCTGTTGGCGATGATCCCAGCCTTACCGAATCAGGGATTTCCGGTCTGGGTTGCCTTATTATTGATGGCGGGGACCCTGCTGGTCGCCTGGGCGGCATCAACGCGCAAGCGCGCCTTTCCCATGGGAATGGTTGCCGCCGCGTCAGTTTGTCTGGCCTGTTTGACAATGGTTTTGTCTGAGTTGCGGGCAGATTTTTACACGATTCCGCCGCTTATCCTGTTGGTGCCCGCGGTGATCGGTACTGATATCGGGGCTTATTTTACAGGACGCCTTGTTGGCGGGCCGAAGCTGGCCCCCAGGGTCAGTCCAAACAAAACATGGTCTGGCGCAATTGGGGGCGTGGTTTCCGCCATCATTTTGGGCTTGGTGACGATTTATCTGTTCCATGGGGACCTGGTACCGCATTCTGAACTTGAAATGGTGCTGATGTTGGCCGGATTATCCGTGTGCTCCCAAATTGGGGATCTGGTGGAATCCTGGTTGAAGCGCCGAGCGGGACGAAAGGATTCCGGAAACTTGATCCCCGGTCATGGCGGCTTACTGGATCGATTTGACGGGTTTCTGGGGGCATCCCTATTGGGGCTGGGGCCGTGGCTGCTGTATCAGGAGTTTGGGGGCATGATTCCATGACGGGAAAACGCCGCGTGACCATTCTGGGCGCAACCGGCTCTGTCGGGCAAAGCACCCTGGACCTTATTCGTCGCGCGCCCGATCGGTTTGATGTCTATGGATTAAGCGCGCATCGCAATGTTGCCGCCCTGGCGCGGGATGCCAAAGCGTTTGGGGCCAAGGTCGCCGCCATTGCGGATGAGGCGCTGTATGCTGATTTGAAGGCTGCATTGGCTGGCAGTGATTGCATGGCCGTTGCAGGGGAATCGGCGGTCATCGACCTGGCTTCACAGCCAGTGGATTATGTCATGGCAGCAATTGTCGGCGCGGTGGGTCTGAAGCCGACTTTGGCGGCGGTTCGGACCGGCACCTGTGTTGCCTTCGCCAATAAAGAATGTCTGGTTTCAGCTGGTCCTTTAATGATGCAGGAAGTTGCCACCCATGGCGCGACGCTGCTGCCGGTGGATTCAGAGCATAATGCGATATTTCAGGTCTTCGAATCGCATAACAGGGCTGCGATTTCACGATTGATCCTGACCGCGTCTGGTGGCCCGTTCCGAACCTGGAGCGCCCTGGAAATGGTGGCGGCAACACCAGATCAGGCCGTTGCCCATCCCAATTGGGCGATGGGGGCGAAAATCTCCATCGACTCCGCCAGTATGATGAACAAGGGACTGGAACTGATTGAAGCGCATTATCTTTTCGATATGCCGGAAGATAAAATTGAGATCGTGGTTCATCCGCAATCGGTGATCCATTCCATGGTTGAATATGCCGATGGATCGGTTCTCGCTCAGCTGGGCAGCCCCGATATGCGAACGCCAATTGCCAATACCCTGGCCTGGCCCAATCGCATGGAAAGCCCATCTGCCAGACTGAATTTTCTGGAAACCTGTCGATTGGATTTCGAAGCCCCTGATCCGGCGCGCTTTCCCTCTCTGCGATTGGCTCGGGATGCCTTGATCGCGGGGCCACATGCCCCATGTATCATGAATGCGGCGAACGAGGTTGCGGTTGCAGCTTTCCTGAAAGGGCAGGGACGTTTCTGCGATATCTGGGAAACGGTCGAACGTGTTATCGATGCAATTCCGGCGCGCGCATTAGACAATTTGGACGCTGTTTTCGCCTTGGATGAAGAAGCCCGGGCGAGGGCATTGGAATTCACCGCGCAGGCGGCGGAATAAAGGTAAGGACCCAACATGGACTCTTTCATTGGTGGCATCGGTTATTTCAATGCCGTGATTGTTTTTTGTATTTTGGTCTTTGTTCATGAAATGGGGCACTATCTGGTCGCGCGTTGGTGCGGGGTCCGTATTGAGGTTTTCTCAATCGGATTTGGCAAAGAATTGTTCGGCTGGACCGACAGCCATGGAACGCGATGGAAATTCAGCATCGTTCCCCTGGGGGGATATGTTCGCATGTATGGCGAACACAGCATGGAGTCCGTCCAGGGCGAAACCGGCATGGCGATGACCCAGGAAGATCGCGCTGTTTCCTTTGATCATAAAACCTTAGCCCAACGTTTTGCGATTGTCCTGGCCGGTCCAATGGCCAATTTCATATTCGCAATCGCAGTTCTGGCGCTGTTGTTCGGCGGCGCGGGCATTCGTGAATCCAGAGATGTTGCGACCTATGGCATTGGCGCAATTGTCGCCGACAGCCCGGCAGAACAGGCCGGGTTGATGGAAGGCGATCGCATTCTGTCCATTGACGGTCGTGATATTCCCGATTGGGCGAGCCTGGTTGATGCGGTTCAATCCAGCGAGGGACGGGAGCTTCTGCTTAAGGTCGACCGGGACGGACTGGTCCTGACCAAGCGTTTGCAGCCAAATTTCAACGAGGCGTCGTCAACCTATTTGATTGGTATCCATGCCCCGTTCCAGGTTGTGACCTTTGGACCCTTTCAGTCTGTTGGAATGGCAGCTGAGCGAACCTGGGACTATAGCATCCTGACGCTTTCTGCGATCGGGGAGATTATCACTGGAAACCGCAGCCTGGATGATATGGGCGGGCCAGTAAAAATTGTCGATATGTCCAATCAGGTGGCCCAGCGCGGCGCTCTGGATCTGGTTGTCTTCATGGCGGTTCTGTCCATCAATCTGGGGCTGTTGAACCTGCTGCCCATCCCCATGCTGGATGGGGGACACCTAATGTTCTATGTGATCGAAGCTGTACGCGGAAAACCCCTGAACGAGCGTATGCAGGAATATATGTTGCGGGCTGGATTGGCATTGTTGTTGGGCGTGATGATCCTGGTGACATTAAACGATCTGAAACTCCCGACTTTACTGGGCTTCTCCGGATAGGTGTTCCATCGCGTTTTGAGAACATAACGAATCCGGGCTAAGCAATTTGATTCACATCGCATTTTCCGGTTTAATCTGGACTCAGGATAGGGTATGAACACTGCTGTGATCAGTGTAAGCTGAATCACCAGTGTGTCGTTTTGTGTGCGGTTGCTTGAAAAAAAAGGGCGTGTGGGTGAGGAACAATTCCAATAACGGTTTCGGCCTTGAGATTACGCAAGCGGACCTTGCAGGCTTTGTGGTGGCACAAAAGTCTGAGGGTGGTCCACAAAGGCGTTACACTGGGCTGGGTCATGCGTTTCGGCTCGCCTGTGGTTTTGTTGCATGTCTTCTGCCGCTGACAGTCTCCGTTGATTTCGCCGCCGCACAAACCGTACCGCCAATCGTTGCCCCGCAACCGCAGGGGACGGCACCGGGTGTTTCCGGGTCGGGCTCAAATACTGTTCAGCCCGGATCCCCGACGATCACGCGCATCGAAGTTGAGGGCACCCAACGGATCGAGCGTGAAACCGTTCTTTCCTATATTGGTGTGCGGGAAGGCGATCAGATTGATTCGCGTGGTGTGAACCAGGCGTTGAAGACCTTGTTTGCAACCGGCTTGTTTGCCGATGTCAGCATGCAGATGAGCGGCAATACGCTGGCCATCCGGGTGGTAGAGAATCCGATCATCAACCGAATCGCGTTTGAGGGGAACAAGCGTCTGGATGATGAGACGCTGCAGACGGAAACCCAATTGCGTCCCCGCGTCGTTTATACGCGCACCCGGGTTCAAACCGATGTTCAGCGCATTATTGATCTGTATCGACGTCACGGTCGTTTTGCCGCAAAGGTTGAGCCCAAAGTCATTCAGTTGGAGCAGAACAGGGTCGATCTGGTCTTTGAAATTAATGAAGGCGCATTGACGGGCATTGAAAACATCGGTTTCGTCGGGAACAAGTATTTCTCAGACAGCGCCTTGCGTGAAGTGCTGGTCACCAAAGAGACCCGTTGGTACCGCTTCCTATCCAGCTCTGACACCTATGATCCAGACAAGCTGACATTTGATCGGGAATTGCTCCGTCGCCATTATCTCGCCAGCGGGTTTGCTGATTTTCGGGTGTCGTCTGCCGTTGCTGAGCTTTCGGAAGACCAGGAAAACTTTTTTATCACCTTCACAGTGGATGAGGGTGAGCGCTACAAATTTGGTAAGTTTGACCTGACATCCAAGATTCCCGATATCGATCCGGAAACTCTGAAGCCCGTGATCGAGTTGGAAACCGGCGATTGGTATAATGCCGATGCAGTGGATGACACAATTGTCGCCATTACAAACGCCGTGGGCGATTTGGGCTATGCGTTTGTGGATGTTCGGCCCATCGTAAACCGCGATAAAGATGCGCTGACGATTGATATCACCTTTGAAATTCAGGAAGCACCACGCGTATTTGTGGAGCGTATTGAGGTGCGCGGCAACGTGCGCACCCTGGACGAAGTTGTTCGTCGCGAATTCCTGCTTGTGGAAGGGGATGCCTTCAACGCCACCAAATTGCGCCGCTCCCGTCAGCGTATTGAGGATTTGAATTTCTTCTCTAATGTTGAAGTAACGAACGTTCCTGGTTCAGACCCCGACAAGACCGTCGTAATGGTTGATGTCGAGGAACAGTCAACAGGGGAACTGTCAATCGGGGCCGGGTTCTCCACAGCCGATGGCGCCTTGGGTGAAATTCAGATGCGGGAACGCAATCTGCTGGGGCGGGGTCAAGATCTGCGGTTGGGGACAACGCTGTCACAGCGTCGCACGACGATCGATTTTTCCTTCACTGAACCATATTTCCTGGACCGTGAGCTCTCAGCTGGCCTGGACCTGTTCCATACCGTTATCGACCGTCAGGATATTGCGTCTTATGACAGTCAGGAAACCGGCGCGGGCGTTCGTCTTGGATATGATTTCAATGAAGACTGGCGGCAACAGGTTCGCTATCGCCTTTCCCAGGAAACCATTGAAAACGTTGATCCAAATGCCAGTAGCTTCGTGAAGGCCTCCGCCGGCGACGATCTTGTATCAACTTTCGGGCAAACACTGACCTATGATAAGCTGAACAGCCGATTGGACCCCACCGATGGCTATCTTATTGCTCTGGGAACCGATTTAGCCGGATTTGGTGGGTCTGTGCGGTATCTTAAGTCTACCCTGTCAGGATCCCATTATCTGCCAATTACCGATGAGATGCGTCTGGTGACCCGCGCTGAAGTCGGGTCATTGATCGGATTGGGCGACGATATCCGATTGAACGACCGCTTCCTGTTGGGCGGTGACAATCTGCGCGGTTTCGCAAATGGGGGCGCTGGACCGCGCGATTCCATCAGTGGCGATTCCCTTGGTGGGGAACGTATGGCCAATGGGTCGATTGAACTGGTTTTCCCGCTAGGGCTTCCAGATGAATTCGGTGTTTCCGGGGCCGTCTTTACGGATGCCGGTTATCTTTCGGGGGTTGATTCCGGTGGCACGACCATTCAGGATACCGGTTCAATACGCGCGTCAGTGGGGACCGGTATCAAATGGGTCTCGCCATTCGGCCCGATCCGGGTTGATTTCTCTCAGGCCGTGTTAAAGGAAGATTTCGATGATACTGAAATTTTCCGCTTCAACTTCGGAACGAGGTTCTAAAATGATCCGTATTATGCCGCTTTCTGCGGCTGGATTGGCCCTTTTTATGGGGCTGATCGCCGTTGGATACAGTGTTTCCACACCTGCTATCTCCTACGCACAAGATGTCGTCGCTCCGAAGATCGCTGTTCTGGATGTCCCGGAAATTGAACGACGTGCCTTGGTTTGGCAGGATTTACGCGTCAAATTCAAGAAAGCAAATGAGGCGACGCTGGCCGAATTGCGTCAAATGCAGGCCAGTCTGGAAGAGGATGGAAAAGCCTTGCAGCAACAGCAGGCCATTCTTTCCGCAGATGCTTTTGCGGCCAAACGCAAAGAATTCGAAGAACGTCTGCAGCAATCAAACAAGAAAGCAGCGGAACGTAAGCAAGCGATGGAAAAAGCTTTGGCTGAAGCAAAAGGCCAAATTGTAACTTACTATCGTGAAATTGTCGGTGAAATCGCCACATCCAATGGTATCAACCTGATTTTGGATCGGTCCGTCGGGGATCCAACCATCGTTCTGGCAACGGATGATATTGAAATCACTGATATTGTGATTGAACGGTTGGATAAGCGCGTTCAGACAATCGATTTTACCGTACCACCCGCTCAATAGCATCGACGGTTTTTATGGCGGACAAACGATTCTTCCAGAAGGCCGGCCCGTTTTTGCTAAAAGAATTGGTCGACACTGTTGGCTGCGCAGTTGTTGATGGCGCGCAAACAGATGTTTCCATTGCGGATGTTGGGACCCTGGATGGGGCCGGGCCGGATACTTTAAGTTTCTTTTTCAATCGGCGCTATAAATCGGCGCTGGGTCAAACCAAAGCGGGCGCTGTTTTGATAACCAAGCAGGATGCAGAATTCCTGCCGCCGGCGACGATTGGCTTGATTTCAAAAGATCCTTATTACGATTTCGCAAAAATATCCCAGTTATATTATCCTCTTCCGCCCGTTGAGCCCTTTTTGCACCCAACAGCCCACATAGATGAAACCGCGACCCTTGATCCCAGCGTTCGATTAGAGGCCGGGGCCAGTATCGCGGCGCATGTTGTACTGGGGAAGGGCGTTGTTATCGGCGCGAATTCGGTTATCGATACAGGCGTTACAATAGGTGCTGGCAGCCGAATTGGTCCTAACGTCTATATCGGCTATGCAGATATTGGGGAGGGCTGCCAAATTCTTCCTGGCGCGCGCATCGGAACGCGTGGATTTGGGTTCGCGATGAGTGGTCGGGGCCACCTGGATATCCCGCAGACCGGCAGTGTTAAGGTCGGAAACTATGTTGAAATCGGCGCAAATACGGCCATCGATCGCGGCATGGGGCCGGATACGGTTATTGGCGATGGCTGCAAGATTGATAACCTTGTTCAAATCGGGCACAACGTTGTCTTAGGACGCGGCTGTGTTTTGGCGGGTCAATCCGGTATCGCAGGCAGCACAAAGCTGGGCGATTTTGTGGCCTGTGGTGCGCAATCTGGCATTGCCGGGCACCTTTCAATCGGCGACGGGGCACAAGTGGCGGCAAAGAGTGGCGTGATCGGCAATGTTGAGCCTGGGGAGAAGGTGGGGGGCTATCCTGCTACATCAATGCGCCAATGGCTTAAACAACATGCTTTTGTAGCTGCGTTGATGCGTAAGGGGCAGAATAATAAATAAGAGATGAGCAAATCATGGATGACATAAAAACAGATTACCTGGACGATATTGATGTTTTAAAGGTGATGGAGCGTATTCCGCATCGCTATCCCTTCCTGATGATCGACCGGATTGATAATGTTGTTCCGTATGAAAGCGCAGTTGGCATCAAATGCGTATCCATCGGAGAACCGCATTTTCAAGGACATTTCCCTGGGAAGCCTGTAATGCCGGGCGTTTTGATCATTGAAAGCATGGCACAAACCGCCGGTGTTATGGTTGTGACCAGCCTGGGCCCAGAGTCCGAAGGAAAGCTGGTCTATTTCATGTCCATCGAAGAGGCGAAGTTCCGGCGCCCCGTCGTTCCCGGCGACCGCATGGAAGTTCATGTCGTCAAGAAACAAAACAGGGGCCAGGTTTGGAAATTCCGTGGGGAAGCCCGTGTCGACGGCAAAGTCGTCGCAGAAGCCACATTTTCCGCAATGATACGGGACAAACCCTAGGGTCAGGACCCATTTAATGACCAATATTCATCCCAGCGCCATTGTTGATCCTCTGGCAACCCTGGCCGACACCGTCCGCGTGGGGCCATTTTGCAGCATCGGCCCGAATGTCGTGTTGGACGCGGATGTGCATTTGCATTCCCACGTCGTTATCAATGGCCGCACCAAAATAGGCGAGGGGTCGGAAATATTCCCCTTCGCCAGCATCGGCATGGCGCCGCAGGATTTGAAGTATCGTGGCGAGGAGTCCTTCCTGGAAATTGGGAAGCGGAATAAGATCCGTGAATATGTGACCATGAATCCCGGCACAGAGGGCGGCGGTTTGCTGACCCGGGTCGGAGATGATTGTCTGTTCATGGTGGGCGCGCATGTGGCACATGATTGTATGGTCGGAAATAATGTCATTCTGGCCAATAATGCGACCCTGGCAGGGCATGTGACGGTTGGAGATTTCGCCATTATTGGTGGCTTGTCAGCGGTCCATCAATTCGTCCGTATCGGCCCGCATGCCATGATCGGTGGCATGTCTGGCGTTGAAAATGACGTCATCCCCTATGGTTCCGTGATGGGGGACAGGGCCAGCCTGTGTGGATTGAATGTGGTCGGCCTGAAACGACGCGGCTTTGATAAGGAAACCATTCACAGAATGCGCTCTGCCTATCGCATGCTGTTTGCAGATGAAGGCACGATCAAGGAACGCGTCGCAGATGTTGCTGAAATCTTCGGCACAGACGAGGCCGTGAAACAGATCGTCGATTTCGTTCAGGCGCAGTCCAGCCGTGGACTGACGCAGCCGCGCGCTCTTGGACAGGCGGACTAGGCAAATAACAGGATTGGACGTCGCCATGATGCCCTTTGAAAAACTGGGAATAGTGGCGGGACGCGGGGATCTGCCGCTAAAGGTCGCTCAACGCGCCAGCGGCATGGGGGTGGATGTCACAGTCCTGATCCTGAAGGATCAGGCTGATCCGTCCTTGTATCAGGAACAATATGCCTGTCACGTTATTCGTATGGGGGCCGCCCAGGCATCCATCGATCTGGTCCGCAGTCTTGGCATTCGTGATCTGGTCTTTGTTGGCGCGGTCAATCGTCCATCCCTCTTTGAGCTTCGTCCGGATAAAAAGGCACTGACCATCGTGGGCAGCAGCCTTATGAAATTGGGCGATGACGGGCTTCTACGCTCCGTGATAACCTATCTGGAAGAGAAAGAGGGGCTGTTTGTTCATCCCATCCATACCATTCTGGATGATATCATGCCGGAATCTGGACAATTGGGCGCGCTTGCGGTGCCATTGGACGTACAGCCTGATATCGATAAAGGATGCGCGGTTTTGAACGCCATGGCCGGACTGGATATCGGTCAGGCGGTCGTGGTTCAGAATGGCGTAATCCTGGGCGTCGAAGCAGCGGAAGGGACCGATGCTCTTATTAATCGCTGCGGTCATTTGAAGCGCGCGGGGCAAGAAGGCGGCCATGGACCCGTTCTGGTGAAATTGAGCAAGCGGCAACAGACAGAGCGCGCCGATTTGCCGACCATTGGACCAGATACCATCAGCGCCGCCGCAAGGGCGGGGTTTTCCGGTGTGGTCATTCAGGCGGGCCGCAGCCTGTTGGTGTCTAAGGCTGAGACGATTGCGGCCGCGGATTCTGCTGGTTTGTTTCTATTGGCTGTGACGGATGGGGACGACACAAAGTGACGCTGCCGTCGCGCCCCTTGAAGGTCTTCATATCCGCCGGCGAAGTTTCCGGCGACATTCTGGGGGGGCGGTTGATTGCCGCCCTGAAAAAGCTATCGCCCCAGGGCATTGAACTGCAGGGGATTGGCGGACCGGAAATGGAAAAGGAAGGGCTGCACAGCCTGTTTCCCCTATCCGATTTGGCGATCATGGGGGTGATCGAGATCCTGCCACATATCCCGAAACTGAAGCGCCGGATTGCCCAGGCGGCCCAGGCGGCCATCCGCTTTGATCCAGATGTTATGGTGACGATTGATGCGCCTGGTTTCAACAAGCGCCTGGCGCGCGCCTGCGGGGCCACAGTATGGCCCAAAGTCCATTATGTAGCGCCCACGGTCTGGGCCTGGCGACCAAAGCGGGTCTTTGCGTTCAAGGCCTTGTTCGACCGCTTGCTGTGCCTGTTGCCGTTCGAACCGCCCTATTTTGAGGCTGTTGACCTGAAAGCAGACTTTGTTGGCCATTCCATTCTGGAAAGTGGTGCCGACACAGGGAATGGCCCCGGGTTTAGAAAGCGATTTAGCATTGCCTCTGATGCATCGGTGCTGTGTGTCCTGCCAGGGTCCAGACGTGGCGAAATGGAGCGACTGCTGCCCGTGTTTAAGGATGCTGTCGCAGAAACACAGATAAAACATCCAGGTTTGCACGTGATTATCCCGGCTGTGCCGCATCTGGTACAGGCAATTAAGGCACAAGCAGCAGATTGGCCGGTTGATGTGACTGTTCTGGAAGATCAGTCGCAGAAATATGATGCTATGGCCGCGTCAAATGCGGCGCTGGCAGCGTCTGGTACCGTCGCCCTGGAATTGGCATTGGCGCGGGTGCCAACGGTTATTGCCTACAAGATCAATGGGCTGACCCATTTTCTGGTGCGGCGCTTGATCAAAACACAATATGCCCATTTGCTGAACATTCTGGCCCAACGCGAAATTGTGCCGGAACGCATTCAAAGTGACTGTCTGGCAGGCCAATTGGCCCAGGATATTGATGCCCTTTTGGGGCCATCCGGCACGCAACAGGCGTCACTGCTGGCACCCTATCTGGATCAGTTGAAACCATCAGGCGAGGATGCGCCAAGCGTGGCAGCCGCCCGCATGATCCTTGCCAGTCTGACCATAAAAAACGCGGCCCAACAATAAGTTGAGCCGCGCTCTTCATGTCAGATAATTGCGTATTAGCGCTTATCTATTTCGATAAAATCGCGACGGTCCGACCCCAGGAACAACTGACGCGGACGCCCGATCTTCTGATGCGGATCTGCGATCATTTCATTCCATTGGGCGACCCAGCCGGTGGTGCGGGCCAGGGCAAACAGAACCGTAAACATGCTGGTCGGGAAGCCGATTGCCTTCAGAATGATGCCTGAATAGAAATCGACATTCGGGAACAGCTTGCGGCTGACAAAATACTCATCTTCCAGCGCGATACGCTCCAATTCCTGAGCGATTTCCAGCAGGGGATCATTCACGCCCAGTTCGGCCAGCACTTCATCACAGCTCTTCTTCAGAACGCCTGCGCGTGGATCATAATTTTTATAGACACGGTGACCAAAGCCCATCAGGCGGAAAGGATCATCTTTGTCCTTGGCACGCTCAATGAATTTGGGGATGTTCTTCACATCGCCAATCTGTTCCAGCATATTCAGAACAGCTTCGTTTGCGCCGCCATGGGCAGGCCCCCACAAGGACGAGATACCAGCGGAGATACAGGCAAAGGGGTTGGCCCCGGAAGAGCCTGCAATGCGTACCGTTGATGTCGACGCATTCTGCTCATGGTCCGCGTGTAGAATGAAAATTCGGTCCATCGCCCGTTCAACCGCCGGGGACAGGACATAGTCTTCCGCCGGCACACCAAAAGTCATGCGCATGAAATTTGCGGTATAGCTCAAGCTGTTATCGGGATACATGAACGGCTGGCCGATTGGATATTTAAACGCCATCGCCGCAATAGTCGGCATTTTCGCGATCAGCCGGTGAGAGGCGATCATGCGCTGTGCCGGATCATTAATATCCGTGGAGTCATGATAGAACGCGCTTAATGCGCCAACCACACCGACCATAATGGCCATCGGGTGGGCATCGCGCCGGAAGCCGCGATAGAAATACAGCAGTTGTTCATGCACCATCGTGTGATAGGTGATGGTGTGCTTGAACGTCTCGTTTTCCTTCTTATTGGGCAATTCCCCATGCAACAGCAAATAGCAGACTTCCATGAATTCACAGTTTTCCGCCAGATCTTCGATTGAATAGCCGCGGTGCAGTAGAACACCTTCGTCACCATCAATATAGGTGATCGCGCTGTCGCAAGAGGCGGTAGAGGTGAAACCTGGATCATAGGTGAAATAGCCGGTCTGGCCATAAAGCTTCCGGATGTCGATCACTTTGGGACCGACAGACCCGCTCATTACAGGCAATTCCCAGCTCTTGCCCGTCGCGTTATCGGTCAGGGTCATTGTATGCTGTTTTTTATCGCTCATGCTGGAACCTCCTAATTATCAATGTGCCCAATCTCTGTTACCGTGTGCCCCATGAGTGTAGGGCAGGGCTGAATATGAGCATTATCTTCGCTTCGGTGCGGAACAGTACAAGGTAATGACGCAGCGCACAATATGGCGAAAGTGCCTACAAATTTATGACTCTGCTGGAACTGCGGCAATCCTGGCCAAACACTCATCACGTCCCAGGACAAACAGCACTTCCATCAGGTCAGGAGAGGCATTGCTGCCCGTTACAGCCCCCCGGATCGGTTGAGCGACCTTGCCAAAGCCAAGGCCTTTCGCGTCGCAATAGGCCTGCATCGCATCATGTAAGGACTCGGTTGTCCAGGGCGACAGGGTGGATAAGACCTGATCGGCAAAATCCTTGGCGATTGCCGGGCCATCGCCCGAAACCAGTTTTGCCGCCTTCGGATTTTCCAAGGGGAAATGGGGGCGTTGAACATAAAACCGCGCAGCATCGGCCAGTTCAGGAAGTGTGCTGGCCCGCTGTGTCAGGCCGGGCATGCCCGCTGCCAGGCGTTCAATCATATCCGCATCATCAGAAACATTCAGGGCAGGGGCGATCATTCTGGCCAATCGCACCGGATCGGATTGCCGCAGGTAATGAGCATTCAGGTTTTGCATACGCTGAAAATCCATGCGAGACGGCGACCGACCCACCGCATCCATATCAAACCAGGCGATTGCCTGTTCTTCCGAGATGATTTCCTCATCCCCATGGGACCAGCCCAGGCGCAGCAGATAATTTTTCAGGGTTTCCGGCAGATAGCCCATTTCCCGATACTGCTCCACCCCCAAAGCGCCATGCCGCTTGGACAGTTTCGCCCCATCTGGACCATGGATCAGGGGGATATGGGCAAAGGCTGGGACAACCCAACCGGCCGCAAGGAACAGATGGTGCTGGCGGAAGGCATTGACCAGATGGTCATCCCCCCGGATCACATGGGTGACACCCATATCGTGATCATCTACGACAACAGACAGCATATAGGTCGGCGTGCCATCGCCCCGCAACAGGATGAAATCATCCAATTGATCATTTTCAATCGTCACATCGCCTTGTACCAGGTCGTGGATCGTCGTGCTGCCGCCATCACGGGGCATTTTGATCCGGATTACCGGATCAACGCCTGCCGGTGCAGTCGCCGGGTCCCGGTCCCGCCAGGTCCCGTCATAGGGTGTCTTGCGGCCTTCGTCCTTCATTCTCTCGCGCATCGCGACCAGTTGATCTGGTGTGCAATAACAGTAATAGGCATGTCCTTTAGCCAACAGATCACGGGCAACCTGGGCATGGCGCGCGGCCTGGCTGGATTGCATCAGAATGTCGCCGTCGCCTTCTAGGCCAAGCCAGGACAGGCCGTCCTTGATCGCGTCTATCGCTTCCTGGCTGGAGCGTTTCTGATCGGTATCTTCGATGCGCAGCTTGTACTGGCCGCCATGATGACGGGCAAACAGATAGTTGAACAGGGCCGTACGCGCGCCGCCAATATGCAGAAATCCGGTCGGAGAGGGGGCAAAGCGCGTAACAACAGTCATGGTCACTCCTAAAATGAGATCGTGATTTAGCAAATGCGTGTGTCCTTTAGCACAGCAGCCACCTGTTGGGCAAAGCCTGGAAAAGTATCTCGCCAGTCATGACCTGTCGCTTTATGGTGGCATTCTGGCGGGGGGACACCATGAACAGCGGTCATTTTAAAGGCCAGAACGCAGCGTCGTTTATGCGGCGGGATAATACCTTTTCTGCCCGTTTTTGGCAGAATGCCCTTGCTGCAACCCTGGCCGGCGAGCGGGACCGGTGGGCTTTGTGGTGCCCTGTCTTCTTTGGCATTGGTATAGCCGCATACTTCTCCCTACCCATAGAGCCACCGCTTTTGCCCCTTGTATTCTGCGGCGTCCTGGCAGGCCTGATCACAGGTGTGGCGCATTGGATGGGGGCGCCACGCCTTTCTGGAATTCTGATTCTGTTGCTGTTTGCCCTATTCGGACTGACCTATAGCGTATGGAAAACGCACTGGGTGGCCGCCCCGGTTCTGGAACGCGCGCAGGTCTATCCTGGCATGAGTGGCCGAGTTGCCGCCGTCGAGACATTCCCGGACGGTGCCCGCATTCGTCTGAAGGATTTAGACTTCGGCTGGCGCGGGCGGGGCGATCCAGTCCCCGAAGTCGTGCGCATTAAGCTTCGGGCGGGGGCATATCCTGGAATTGGAGATCGGGTCCGCCTTATGGCCCGACTATCGCCCCCGCCCAGACCTTCTTATCCAGGCGCTTATGATTTCGCCCGTGTGGCCTGGTTTGATCGATTGGGCGCTGTCGGGTTCAGCCTGTCGGATTGGGAAAAGGTTCCGCGCCTTTCAGAACCCGATCTATGGGAAACAGCCCATATAGCGATACAGCAAACCAGAATGGATGTTTCCGCCGCGTTGCAGGCTGCCCTGCCTGGCATACGGGGCGGGGTCATGGCCGCCCTGTTGACCGGGGATCGCGCCGCCGTGCCTGAACCAATTCTGGAAGACCTGCGCCAATCCGGACTGGCCCATCTGCTGGCTATCTCCGGGCTGCATATCGGCATGATCGCCCTGATCGTTTTTGTGACCTTGCGTTTCCTTCTTGCCCTGCGGGAATCTTGGGCACGCGATCGCCCAATCAAAAAATGGGCTGCTTTCGGGGCGTTAATCGCATCTTTTGGCTATCTGTTGCTTTCCGGCGCGACGGTTCCAACCCAACGGGCTTTTCTTATGACCGGCCTTGTTCTGGTGGCAGTGTTGACCGATCGACAGGCGATTTCCATGCGTTTGGTCGCCTTTGCAGCCATGGTGGTGTTGTTGATCGCGCCGGAAGGCCTGATCGGCCCCAGCTTCCAGTTATCTTTTGCCGCCGTGATTGCCCTGGTCGCTGTTTATGAAAGCTATCGATTTGGGGGTGGGAAACAGGATGGGGCGCGCGGATGGAGCAGAAAGGCGGCCTTCTATATGGCAGCGGTGTGCCTGACCACGGTGATCGCCGGGGCGGCGACCGCCCCTTTTGCGATCCATCATTTCGGCAGGATTGCGCATTATTCGGTCCTGGCCAATCTCGTCGCTGTGCCAATTGTCACCTTTTGGGTGATGCCCATGGGGCTGTTGAGCCTGTTGGTGATGCCCTTCGGCCTGGAAGCATGGCCCTTATCGGCGGCGGGATGGGGGATCGATGCGGTGCTGACCATCGCCCATTGGGTCGCGACGTTACCCGGTGCCACTGGACACTTGCCCCCCATGACCGGTTGGGGCCTGATTTGTGTCACGTTGGGCGGGTTATGGGCGGCAATCTGGCGGCATCGGTGGCGATATCTGGGGGCGCCTTTTGTGATCGCCGGATTGGCCTCTCCCCTGTCACAGCCAACGCCTTTGGTGCTGTTCCATGAAACTACGGATCAGGCTGCGATCATCTGGCAGGGCAAACTATGGGTCCAGTCCACACGGCGCGATAAATTCACCCTGTCGGTTTGGCAGGAAAAGACGGCGCTTCCGCTGGGCGGGGATTGGCAGGATCTGATGGCCTTGCGGGAAACCCCATTGCATTGTGATCCTTTGGGATGCAGCCTGAACATTACCCTGTCAGACGGTCGGGCAGGGGTGTTTGCCTTTACCCAGGACCCAAGGGCGGTTGCCGAAGATTGCCTGCAGGCCGATGTGACCCGGCTGCCCATCGTCCCGCATCCCAGCCTGTGCCGGGAACGTGCCGCGATCACTCCCGCCGATCTGTATCGCGATGGCGTGCATGTATTCTATGACAGCAAGCCAGCCCTTGGCGTGGAAACGGTTGAGGCAGCGCGGGGACACAGACCCTGGACCAAATCCGGGTTAACCAGCCAACGGTCCGTGGATTAGTATTTCCGCAGCAAACCGACCAGCCGACCCTGAACATTTACCTGATCGGGGCGATAAATCCTGGTTTCGTAATTCTGGTTGGCGGGTTCCAGGGCGACGCTTTCCCCCTTGCGGCGCAGGCGTTTCAGGGTGACTTCCATCCCTTCAACCAGCGCGACGACAATATCGCCATTGCTGGCATGTTCCGTGCGCTCAATGATTACAGTATCCCCGTCCAGGATTCCGGCATCGATCATCGAATCCCCTTCAACCTCCAGGGCATAATGATCGCCGCGGCCCAACAGGGTGGCGGGCACATCAACCAGCATGGAATGATCGCGCAGCGCCTCAATCGGTGTTCCGGCAGCGATCCGGCCATACAGGGACAATTGAACGGTGTTACCGCCGCCGCGCATCATGGATCGTTTGCTGCCAATTTCCTTCTGGCGCAGCATTTCGACGCGGCGATTGCGGATCGGCAACTGCTCCGGCGTCGAATTCTCAGGCAAGCGCACAACTTCCAAGGCGCGGGCGCGGTTGGGCAGGCGTCGCAGGAATCCACGCTCTTCCAGCCCTGTGATCAGGCGGTGAATCCCAGACTTCGATTTCAGGTCCAATGCCTCTTTCATTTCTTCGAAAGAAGGGGATACCCCCGAAACTTGAAGTTTGTCGTGAATGAACATCAGGAGTTCATATTGTTTCCGGGTCAGCATCTTGTTCTTCTCCTGTTCATGGGGCGCAATGGCGCTCAGACCGTGATTACCTGTTCTATGGACTAATTTTGTTCGCACTCTGTGTCAAGGGGTAAAATTAGAACATATGTTCTCTTTAGCGGGTATATGTTCCCCTAAAAGCTAAGATACCCACCAGAAAACAGCATGATTTCAACCGGTTGCCCCATTACTGCCGGAGGAGCATGTGGCAGGCGTCGCACCAGGCAATCCGCCGCTGCCAGACGGCGCATCATGGAACTGTCCTGACGCTGAAAAGGCTCCGCCACCAGAAAACCATCCGAATCGCGTCGCAGGGTTGCGCGCATGTAATCTTCCCGCTGATCGTTCTGGCCAAGTTCAACGCCCAAACGCGCTGTTTCGAAGGCCGGGTCTGTATCTTTCATGCCGGCAAGGCGCGCCAGGGCAGACTGTCCAAACAACAGAAAGCAGACCAGCGCAGAGACCGGATTGCCCGGTAACCCCAACATCGGCATTTCGTTTAACAGGCCAAACATCAGGGGCTTGCCGGGTCGCATAGCAATCTTCCAGAAATCCAGCTTCAGGCCGACATCCTGCAACACACTGCCGACAAGATCATGCTTACCGACCGAGGCGCCCCCCGTCGTCAACAGCAGGTCATGACCGGCGGCATGATGAGCCAGGGCTTTCAGCGCCTCCGGATTATCCGCCGCAATGGGCAGCAGCGTTGGTGCACCGCCTGCCGCTGTAATCGCAGCCGCCAGGGCGGGTCCATTGGAACTGACAATCTGATTGGGTCCCAGCGGATCGCCCGGCATGGCAATTTCATTTCCCGTCGAGAGGATCGCAATGCGGGGTTTACGATATACCGACAGCCAGGGAATGTTCATTCCGGCGATTGTGCCAATATCCCGCGCGGTCAGGCGATAGCCTGCGGGTATTAACTCATCGCCTTGGGCAAAATCCAACCCGGCCTTGCGCACATAGGTGCCTATCCGCGCGCCTTCCCGGATGGTGACGGTGCCGGTCTGTTCGTCCGCATCCGCGTCTTCCTGAATGACGATCGTATCGGTGCCGGCGGGCAGGGGGGCACCGGTAAAAATCCGCACACAATGACCGGCAGGCACCTCTGTTTCATAAGATGCGCCTGCTGCAACCTCCGCAACGACTTTCAGCGATACCGGCACCGTCTGGACATCCGCGCCACGCACCGCATAGCCATCCATGGCAGATACGTCCTTAGGAGGCTGCGTGCGACGCGCCAGCAAAGGAGAGGCCGTGACCCGGCCAAGCGCCTGATCCAGTGATATGGTTTCAATCCCAACCGGCGTCAGGGCTGACCGAATGCGTTCACGGGCCTCAGCGACGGAAATCATCAGGAATTTGTCTCCGCAACCCGATACTCGCCTGATTTGCCCCCCGCTTTATGAACCAGATGGATATCTGTAATTTGCATCGCCTTATCAATCGCCTTGACCATATCATAGACGGTCAGTGCGGCCACGGACACCGCAGTCAGGGCCTCCATTTCCACACCGGTTCGGCCTTTCAGCTTCGCCGTGGCTTCAATCCTGACCCCAGAAATCTCCTCATCCAGGCTCAGGAAAACCTTTACCGATGTCAGGGCAAGGGGATGACACAGCGGGATTAAGTCCGGCGTGCGCTTTGCCCCCATAATGCCTGCCAATTGCGCGACGGTCAGGGGATCGCCCTTTTTCACGCGGCCCTCCTTGATCGTCGCCAGGGTTTCCGGCGCCATGCGCACCAGACCACGGGCCGTTGCTGTGCGTTCGGTCTCCCCCTTGTCGGAGACATCGACCATCACCGCATTGCCGTTCGCGTCAAAATGGGTCAGTTCTGCCATGGTCAGGCTGCCTGTGCACGGGTCAACAGGGCCAGCGTAGCAGCCGTCACGTCGTCCTGACGCATCAGAGATTCGCCAACCAGAAAGCGCATCGCGCCGACTTTCTCCATCCGTGCCAGATCAGCCGGGCCGTATAAACCACTTTCCGCCACAAGAACCTTGCCCTCAGGTACCATTTCAGACAGTTCCTCAGTAACTTTAAGATCCACCTCTAAAGTTTTGAGATTGCGGTTATTTATGCCGAGAAGAGGGGACTTTAGCTGCAAGGCACGCTGCATTTCTTCCTCATTATGGACTTCGATCAGGACATCCATACCCAGTTCATGGGCCAGGGTTTCCAATTCAATCGCAACCTTGTCCGTCAGGGCTGCCATAATCAGCAGGATGCAATCGGCCCCCAAGGCGCGCGATTCATAGACCTGATAGGGGTCCAGCATGAAATCCTTGCGCAGAACCGGAAGGGTCACGGCCATGCGGGCTGCGCTGAGATACTGATCCTTACCCTGGAAATAGGGTTCGTCCGTCAGGATGGACAGACAGGCCGCACCGCCTTTCTGATAAGCCCGGGCCAGGGCAGCAGGCGCAAAATCAGCCCGTATCAGCCCCTTGGACGGCGATGCCTTCTTGATTTCGGCAATCAGCGCATAGTCACCCGCCGCAACCTTTTTCCTCAATGCTTCAGCGAATCCGCGCGGTGCAGGGGCGGTTTCGGCCTGGGCACGAATATCCGCCTCTGGCACAGCCTTTTTGCGGGCCTTGATATGGTTGCGCTTGTCAGCACAGATTTTGGCCAGGACGTCGCTCATCCGGCTTTTCCCTCTTTTGGATAATCATTGGTAACAGCCACAAGGGTTGTCAGCACCTGTCTGGCACGGCCTGAATCGATGCTATCGGCCGCTTGTGTCGCGCCGTCTTTCAAATCTTTGGCCTTACCAGCAATCAGCAATGCAGCCGCTGCATTAAAGACCACAATATCACGATAGGCCGACGGCGTCCCGTCCAGTAAGGCCGTGATGGCCCCCGCATTATGCTCCGGCGTGCCACCCAGCAGGTCGTTCAACGCCGCGACCGGCAAGCCAATGTCCGCTGGGGAGATGTCAAATGTGGTGACTTTCCCGTTTTCCAGCGAGGCGACCCGAGTAGGGCCGGTCGTGCTGATCTCGTCCATACCGCTGTGCCCATGCACGACCCAGGCGCGCTCTGCCCCCAAATCTCCCAGGGTTTCTGCCATTTTTTCAATAAATTCAGGACGGAAACAGCCGATCAGATAGCGCTTCACCAAGGCCGGATTGGATAAGGGCCCCAAAATGTTGAAAATTGTGGGAACGCCCAGTTCCACCCGGGTCGGCATGACATTGCGCATCGCCCCGTGGTGGCGCGGGGCAATCATGAATCCAATGCCCGCTTCCTTGATGGCCCGTTCGATATTGGGGAAGGGACAATCCAGATCGACACCCAACTGGCCCAACGCATCCGCTGTGCCTGATTTGGAGGAGGCGGCACGATTGCCGTGTTTGGCAATGGGCACACCACACCCCGCAACGACCAGGGCCGCAGCGGTCGAGACATTCAGTGTTCCCAGCTTGTCGCCGCCCGTTCCGACGATATCCATGGCATTATCCGGCGCATGAATACGCGACACCTTGGCGCGCATGGTCCGTGCCGCCCCAGTGATTTCCTCCACGGTTTCACCGCGCAGGCGCAGGGCCGCCAGGAATCCGCCCATCTGGGACGGGGTCGCGTCGCCCGACATGATAATGTCAAACGCGCGCTCTGCCTCTGGCACGGTCAGGGTTTCGCCGCCAACGACTTTCCCGATCAGTTGTTTCATATCCTGCAGGTCGGCTGCCATGCCAAATCCCCCTAATTCCGCGTTCTTTTCAGGAAATTGGCCAATATCTCATGACCATGTTCCGACGCAATGCTTTCTGGATGAAATTGCACGCCGTGCAATGGATAGGTTTTATGCTCCATGCCCATGATCACGCCATCATCGGTGCGCGCGGTCACGGTAAAACAGTCCGGTAAATCCCGTTCCGACACGACAAGGCTGTGATAGCGCGTTGCCTTCAGCCGATCCGGCAGGCCTTCAAACAAACCTTGCCCGGTATGAGAGACTTCAGAGACCTTGCCATGCATGGGGGCAGGGCCGCGCTCAACCGTCGCACCATAAGCGTAGCCGATGGATTGGTGCCCCAGGCAGACCCCCATCAAAGGCACATTGTTTTCTGCCGCCGCCTTGATCAAGTCCAGGCAGATGCCAGCCTTTGGCGGATCGCAGGGGCCAGGCGAAATGACAATGCCTTGCGGCTTCAGACCGATCGCCGTTTCAACATCAATCCTGTCGTTGCGATATACCTCACACTCCGCCCCCAGATCGCCCAAAAAATGGACCAGATTGTAGGTGAAGCTGTCATAGTTATCGATCAAGAGATACATAGGCCCAATCCGAGCGGGTAAGGACCTATCGGCCCACAAGTGATAAGATGTTCGCGTTATAGCAAGCGTTCCGGCATGGGAAAAGACATCTGGCAAAGGATCGGCCCCAACGCCCTGTCTGAGCTGTAAAGAGTAACCGCAGAGAGCGCTGAGGAGGCGCCAAGGACGCGGAGGGGGTGGTGCTTGCAGAAAGGCACCCTTCGAGACGCTGCGCTCCTCAGGGTGAGTGCACGTTTTATGTGTCCACATTCTCACCCCCCTCACAGGTCTCATCCTGAGGAGGTGCTGCATCGGCGTATCCATTATCAGAATCGTCACCCCGGACGTGATCCGGGGTCCAGAGCGGCAGGCTCAAAGTGTGCGTGTGGCCCTGGATGCCCGCCTGCGAGGATATGACGGGGAGGGGGCGGTGCGTGCAGAAAAGCACCCGTCGAGACGCTGCGCTCCTCAGGGTGAGTGCACGTTTTATGTGTCCACATTCTCACCACCCGCACAGATTTCATCCTGAGGAGGGGCGGTATCGGCGTATCCATCATCAGCATCGTCACCCCGGACGTGATCCGGGGTCCAGGGCGGCAGGCGCGATTGATGCGTGTGGCCCTGGATGCCCGCCTGCGAGGATATGACGGGGAGGGGGGGTGCTTGCAGAAAGGCACCCTTCGAGGCGCTGCGCTCCTCAGGGTGAGTGCACGTTTTATGTGTCTATATTCTCACCACCCTCACAGATTTCATCCTGAGGAGGGGCGGTATCGGCGTATCCATCATCAGCATCGTCACCCCGGACGTGATCCGGGGTCCAGGGCGGCAGGCGCGATTGATGCGTGTGGCCCTGGATACCCGCCTGCGCGAAGGGGCTTGACCTTAGGGTCGGACGGGATCAGATGTCCGCGCCTTGCCTTTATTCATCCTTCGGCTTTAGACTCAGCGACCACGGCATCTGGCATTCTTGGCCAGGCACAGATTTTGGAAAAGCCTTATGGCGACAGCTTCAAGAAAAAAAGGCAAGGGGGCGTCTGGCGCGCGCATTCATCACGCAGCGCATCGTCTGCCTTGGTTCCGGACAACCCGGTTTCTCTACAGCGCCGTTGTCGGCGGGGTTTTGGTTATTGGCATCCTGGTGGGGACCGGCTTGGGTTTATGGTTGGGCCCCTCTGAAACCGTGCCATCTCCCCAATCCACGGTTCAGATCAATCAGAACGATATTGACGAAGCGACCCTGCCCAAAGGCCCGCCTTTACCTGTCATCGTACAGGGGTCAGAAACCGCGAAACGACTGTATGAAGAAAGTCTGGCAAACCAACCAGAAGCATTGCGCCCGGACCCGAATGAGGCCCCAAAACAGGCAGAAAAACCTGCCCTGGTCACCCCGATTCCTGCACCCGCCGCGCCAGTGCCAGCCCCGGAGCTATCTGTACCGGAACCCGCGGCCCCAGAGAACCGAAACTCTGAAAACGGATTGCCCGACGCGCCCGCTTTGGCGCCTCCCGGTCCGATGGCGGATCCAGATACCTGGCTTGCCAATGCCGTCCCACTGACGCCCATTCCCGGTATGCCCATGATCGCCCTGATTTTTGATGATCTGGGCATTGATCAGGCGCACAGCAGGGAGGCAATCAATCTGCCAGCACCGCTGACCCTGGCGTTTCTGACCTATGGTCATCATTTACAGGAAATGGTTTCCGCAGCGCGCCAAAGGGGACATGAAATTCTGGTTCATATGCCCATGGCTCCGCTGGACCTTGGCGTTGATCCCGGCCCCAATGCATTACAAAAGGAATTGGGACCCCAGGAAATCCTGCGACGACTGGATTGGGGCCTTTCCCAGTTTTCCGGCTATGTCGGGATCAACAATCATATGGGCAGCCGTTTCACGGCGGATTCGGAGGGGATGCGCCTTGTCCTGAGCGAATTAAAGCGACGCGGTTTGATTTTCGTCGATTCAGTTACAACCTCGGACTCTAAAGGATACAGCACTGCCGCCGCGCTGGGGATGCCATACGCCGTGCGGGATGTGTTTCTGGACAACACAATCGATACCGATGCGATCCGCAAGCAGTTAAGCCGGGTTGAAGAGACTGCCAAGCGCCAAGGCTATGCCATCGCCATTGGTCACCCGCATCCCGAAACATTGGCGGTTGTGTCAGAATGGATGAAGACAGCACGTGAACAGGGATTTCAACTTGTCCCGGTCTCCACCATTGTGCGCCTGCAACAAATCTCGCCACGCAGTTAGGAATTGAACAATGTTAACCGTCTGGGGTCGAAAGACCTCATCAAATGTCCAAGCCCTAATGTGGTGCATCGGGGAGCTGGGCCTTGCCTATGAACGCCATGACATCGGCCATAATTTTGGCGGCACCGATACCGACGCGTTCTTTCAACTCAATCCTAATCGCGCCATTCCCGTGTTGCAGGATGGGACAAATCCGCCACTGTGGGAAACTGGAGCGATCTTGCGCTATCTGGCCACGCGTTATGCAGACAACGCCTTCTGGCCCAAGGAATTGCTGGCCCGGACAGAGGTGGACCGATGGGCCGAATGGTCCAAAATCAATGTCGCCATGGGCTTTACTGTCCCGATCTTCTGGCGTCTGATCCGCACGCCAAAGGACCAAGTCGACCCTATGGCCATTCACCAATCTGTCGCCGCTCTGGAAGAAAAACTGGTTATCGCGGATGCAAGACTAAAAGATCAGGCCTTTCTGGTCGGGGACAGCTTGACCCTTGCCGATATCCATTTCGGCCATGTCCTGTATCGGTATTTCGATATCGATATTGACCGCACCGACTTACCAAATATTGCCCGCTATTATGCCCGCCTGACCGAACGCCCCGCCTATCAGGCGCATGTCATGGTGTCCTATGATGTTTTTCTGCAACCCGATTCATAAATTGAAGGAGATGTTTTAAGGGGTGGTTCGTGTGACATCATGGTAATGCCCCATGTTTAGAAGGGCATCGACATGCGCACCGAAACGCGACTGTCCCCGGCAATTGGCGCAGCATTGTCAGCGTCACTGATGCCCGACATCATATGTTCTACCGCGACCTGACTTGAGAAACGGCCTCTGTCAAAACCAACACCTGCCTGCAGTCGCTGATTGCCATATTCGTTCAGGTCGCTTGAGAAGGACGGTGTGAGAATGCCCACTTGTTGTCCGTCTTGATTTGTTAGAGCAAAGCCATAGGTGATGGTTCCGCCGATGGTGTATTGGGTGTAATCGGATCGCCCGGCAAGATAACTGCCTTCGAGGGCAGCATTGAGCCCTATGGCGCTTTCGAAAAGGCGAACCCCGCCGCCGATATTGAACGCGTTTTTGTCATTGTTGGTTTCATCGGTAAAATCATAAATCAGGCCAGTTTCAAGGAATGGCGTTATGGTCAGGCTTTGAGTGGGCGTGAATCTATAGGCGGCCTCAATGGCCGGTTTGATCTGGCGGGTGTTGGACGTTGTTTCGCCAACCGCCGTACCGTCACTTTCGCGATAGCCATCAACGGTTTTACGGGCGGCAATGAAGGCCATTGACGGTGTCAGGGATACCGGCAGAGTGTCATGCGCCTGGATCCGATAGGATGTGCTAAGTGCCGCATACCACATGTCAGATTCTGTCGTGCCGAAGGTCGTACTATTCCCTCGTGTAACACCAATGTCACCAATGCCATACCCGGCTTCAGCGACGATGTTCAGGTTTGGCATCGGACGATAAATGACATAGGGCGATGCGGTCCAACCGGTTTCCTTATAGCTGCCATTGTTGAAGGCCGTACTCAGATCAGTATCGGTGTAGCCAAGTGACAGGCCCGCTATCAGGGCATCGGCGAATTTGTAATCCAGCCCAACACTGTAGCCCCAGACATCGCCGTCATAGCTGTTGTTCGTTGCGCCATTGACATAGTTACTCTCGACCGAGGTAAAGGATCCATGACCCCACACTGTGAAGGGCGATTCACTTTGCAATGCGGATCGCCCATCAATGTCGCTGACCCCGCCAATATCACCATTATTTCCCGGGTCTGCAGGGCCAAGACCAAGCATGTTCATGCCATGACCAGTGGAACTATCAAAGCTGCCCATCATTGCCATCAGCCGCAACGCCTCGTTGCGGTCGGTGATGCTATCAGGATCATCACTGGCGGTGGCGCCAGTCAGGCCGGTACGATGGGTGCCGGTTTCGCGCATTGAAGGGGGAGGGCGTTGTACGTTATCCGTGCTGGAATTGTTGTCAGTACTGATTGCCGATGAGACGCGCGACGCGATGTTCCGTTGAATAACCGTGGTTTGGGATCGCGAGACAGCGCTGATAACGGCTGCTGTGGTGCTGGCGGAAGATGTTGATGCCTTGATGACCGGTTCTGTTCCGGCAACACAGTTCCCAGTAAAGCTGTAAAGCGCGGTTGTGCCGGAGGCATTCCAAAAAAGCCGACCGTCTGTTGTATCAGCTGGGATTTGGATGGTGAGGGTGACGGTTTCGCCGGTGGTGGTGCTTCCCGCCGTGGCGGAGCGAGAATTGGCGGCGTTATTGTTGTCCGTATAGGTGTAGGTATAATTGTTTGGCGATGCGCCGGAATTATGTGTGAATGTGATCTTGGCCACTTCCCAGGCGCTAAAAGCTACGTTGGTGGCTAATAAGCCGTCGTTGTTGGGGTTTGTCACATTCCAAGCAGTGCACCCAGCGCTGATTGCGAAGGCACTGTTGACCAAAGGCAGTGAAAGACCAAAAAAGGCAAATGCACAGCCGAGTTTTCGAGTCCACGTTTTCAAGGCAATAATGTTCTTTAACACAATAATACCGATCTAAACGTGTATTGAAGCGCCCACCCCAAAATCTCAGTGATTGAATATTTTAATGAAGCGCTTCAAGAAGAATGTCAATTAAAACAAAAATTTATCGTTTGATGCCTTGTAACGAGCATCGGGTTTCTCTGGAGCATTCCGTTGTCAGTGCTGGAGAAGCTCATTTTTATAAATAAATATAAAGTTGTATATGATATAATGAGAATTTTTATAGGGGATCAATTATGATTAAAGATGAGACCTGCAAACTCATTATTAAACTGAAAATCGAGTATTATGCGTTTAATTGATCTTTACGTGCTGATCGCGGTAAGTCTGGATTTGGCCCGGGAACGGTATCAGCGAATGGGGTTTACCGTTACGCCAAATGGTGTTCACCCCTTTGGGACCTATATGGTCGTGTTTCCGTCCGAACGCCGGATCATATCGCAATAGAATATGGCATAGAACAAACCCTGGGCGACACGGAACTGCGACATAGAGGGTTGATATTCGACGTCGATAATTTAGGGGCGGTCGAAAACCTGTTCAAGCGGAATCAAGTGCGCTTCAATCGTCACAATGACCGTCTTATCGTCCCATCCCATTCCGAATGCGGGGCGTTTTTTGGTTTTGAAGACGTGTAAGAAACAACAAGCCCTCTAAGACTTCTTCTCCACACCTTTTGCGGCGTTCCAATGGCGGTCCAGTTCTGCCAGGGGGACATCTTCGACGCGTTTGCCCTCCGCTGCGACGGCGGCTTCTATCGCGCGGAATCGCATTTCGAACTTTCGGTTGGTGCGGGCCAGGGCTTTTTCGGGATCAACTTTCAGCATGCGGGCCAGATTGGCAGCGACGAACAGGATATCGCCCATTTCGTCCTCCAGCCGGTCGGGATCGCCGCCTTCAGCGATAACCTCTTTTAACTCATCGACTTCCTCCTCCAGATCGCGGAAGACTTCGCGGGGCTCTGACCATGTGAAGCCGACCCGTGCCGCGCGCTTGGAGAGTTTCTCTGCGCGGATCAGGGCGGGAAGGGCGCGGGCCACCCCGGACAGGGCGCTGTCATCTTGGCCTTTTTCGGCACGCTCCACAGCCTTGGTTTCCTCCCAGCTTGCCTTGACCTTGTCAGGTGTATCCGCGCCATCTGTTCCAAAGACATGCGGATGACGGCGGATCATCTTGTCCGTGATCGCGCCTGCGACCGCATCAAAATCGAAGCTGCCTTCCTCCTGTGCCATGCGGGCATGGAACACGACCTGCAGCAACAGATCGCCCAGTTCGTCCTTAAGGTCATTGCGGTCGCCGCGCTCGATCGCGTCTGCGACCTCATAGGCTTCCTCGATCGTGTAGGGGGCAATGCTGGTAAAGTCCTGTTGCAGATCCCAGGGACAGCCGCCGTTGGGATCGCGCAATCTGGCCATGACCGCCAACAGGCGATCAATATTGGATGTGTCGGTCATGGGGTTCCTTACAGATACCAGTCATATTCACGGGGCAGGGCGGCAGACAGCAGGTCTTTAAATTCATTCTCTTTCACGGTTTTGTACATCTGTACATAATCCGCCCCCAGATAGTCATTGAGAATGGGTGCATCCTCCAATCGCTCCAGAGCGTGCCAAATCGTCAATGGCAGGCGCGGGTCGACCTCTTCGCCGGCATTGCCCGCGCGTGCCTCACTGATCGGCTCCAACTTGTTCGATAGGCCATGATGAACGCCTGCCAGAACACTGGCCAGCGCCAGATAGGGATTGGCATCCGCGCCCGCGACCCGGTGTTCAATCCTTTTGGCCTGTCCCCGTCCGGATGGAATGCGGAAGGCGACAGATCGGTTGTCATAGCCCCAATCTAGTGTGACCGGCACAAACAGGTTGGGCGCGAACCGTCGGAACGCATTCAGATTGGGCGCAAAGATCGCCATGGATTCCGGCATTGCGGCCTGTAATCCCGCCATGGCCCGGCGCATCTGGATTTCATCCGTGTCCGTTTCTTCGTGGAAGATGTTATGCCCATCCTTGTCACAGAAGCTCATATGGACATGCAGGCCGGAACCGGACTCTTCCAGGAAGGGTTTGGACAGAAAGGTCGCTTCCATGCCAAAAGTCCGTGCCACGGCGCGCACGGTACGCCGCAGCAGGCAGGCATGATCAGCGGCCGCCATAGCATCAGCCACATGAGTCAGGTTCAATTCAAACTGCCCAGGGGCAAACTCACCCGACGCGATAGAGGCGGGGACACCTTGTAAGGCACAGGCATCGGTAATCGCCGTCAGGATCTCGGCATATTCTTCCAATGCCTCAATGCTATAAACCTGATTGGCCCGGGCCGGGCGGCCATTCAGCGGGGATTTAACGGGCAGGGGCCCGCCATCTTCCGCTCTGTCCATATCGATCAGATAGAATTCCAGTTCCAGTGCGACGACCGGTGTGATGTCCAGGTCCGCAAAGCGATCCACAACGCGACGCAGAATCTGGCGTGGCTCGAACGGGACAATATCGCCTGTCTGGGGCCGGCGCATTTCCAGCAGAACCTGTGCTGTGGGCTCTGATGCCCAGGCAACCGGGGCTAACGTGCCCGGGATGGGTAGGGCCAGCGCATCCGGGTCCCCATCCGAGACGCCAAGCCCCATCGGGTCGCTGGTATTGCCCGTCGCATCCAACAGCGACACCGCCGCACACATCGTCAGTCCATCTGCATACAGCTTGTCGATATCCTGGATCGGATAGCGCTTTCCCAGGGGAAATCCGCACAGATCAAAGATAAACGCATCTATATATTTCGTGTCGGGATGGGTGGACAGAAAGTCTTCAACTTCTTTCACTCTGATAGGCTTTGGCATAGGAAATGACCCATTCACAATGTCAGCTTTTGGTCAGTTTAGGGAGAATGATCAAACCCGTCGAGGCCTAGTCCAGACTTGATTGCCTATTCCGTGCTGACTTTAAGCGCGGGGCCTGGTTCGGCCTGAAACCAGAACACCTGCGAAAGTAATGACAGCCATCCCGATGAGAGTTGTGATCGAAGGGATTTCTGCGAAGAACAGGAACCCCCAGACGGCGGCAAAAACCAGATAGCTATAGTCAAATGTGGCGATGATCTGGGAGGGGGCGACCTGATAGGCCCGCGCCACCCCTAGGGAGAAAGACGCCGATAACAGCCCTAACAGCGCCATGATACCCCAGGCATTCATTGTCAGGGGTGTCCAACTGCCAAACAGAAAGTAGGAAAAGTCTCTAACCGTGTCAGTGACACCAATCGCTGCAATCAGAACCGTCGCCAGCGCCCCAATGAAGATGAAAGAGACATGCAGAGATGCGGCGAGGGTGAGGGCGCGTTCCCCCTGGCATTTATGGCGCGTCACAAGGCTGGCTAAGGAATAACACAATGCGCCCGCCAAGGGCATCAGGACGAACCAGGAGAAACTGTCGGTGCCGGGCCGTAAGATTATTGCGACGCCGACAAATCCGGACAGAACGCCCAGCCATTGTTTGACGGAAACGCGCTCTTTGAACAGCACCGCAGACAAAAGCGTTGTGAAGATCACATTGGTGTAAATCACCACGGCGGCCAGAGAGAGGTTTAGAACGGGAAGGGAGGCGTAGAATGACAACCAGGTCAATACCAGGAACAGGCTGCGTAACAGAACCCAGCCATAGTGCCTGGGCGCGACCGGGCCTCTGTTCCAATAGGCAAAGGCGCCCAGACAACAAAACGCGAAAACAGACCGGACGACAAATATCTGCCAGATCGTCAGATCGGCGCTAACATATTTTATCAGCGCATCGCCCAGCGCCATGATCACGTTGGACGCCAGGATCAGCACAATGCCCAATACCTGCTGATCAGGGACGCTGTGATCCGAGGGCCGGGTTGATGTGTTTGTCATGACGTCCGTTTCTGATCGCAGGATACCTTGTATGCTTAACGGCGTAGTTGGTTTCCGTTTTATTGGCAAGAGGGTGGCGCAAGGCAGTGGCCGACTCTTCCACGTATCTCTTTATATTAATCGTGATAATGTATATTATGGAAAGGACCAGTCATTTTTGATCTGTTGCGAAATTGATAAAAAGCCTTCTTTTCCAGGCCATTTAACATATCCACCGTCACAACAAACAACGTATCGTTTAATTGTTGCGACCTCGAAAAACGTTTTTTATATACCTTGGATGACAACTCACTTCGTACATAATCCTAATATCCCAAGCCATTGGTCTGGAGCATTTACGCTCTCAGAAATTGGGATTCCGCGCTTCTGGCCAGAAGTATATTACCAGATTTATCTAACCGGAAGACAGGTAGAAACGAAGCGCAGCGTTGTCCGTGCTATTGATGCATTGTATCGATACTGTGAACAAACAGAATCAAGTGATTTAGACAACGCGCTTGCAACCAGCGATATCGACAAAATCGATGATATTTTAAGCGGCTATCTTAGTAAAATAAATAATAACAATGCCTTGTACGGAAAAGATCAATCAAAGTATTGGAGTATTGCCGTAACGTTTGTTACAAAAATTATTCAGTACCGTGAGGCAAATTCAATTTCCAAAACAAATCAATTGTCAGCAAAACTAAAGGAATTAGAATATAAGCTTGCTGCGCTGCAGCCAGCAAGGGTTTCCAAGGCATTGCTACCACGTAGCTTGAAAAGTGAAGTTATCGAAGAACTGTACACAATTTTTGATCCAGGTTCGGAGATCAATCCCTTCGATAGGATAAACAATAAATACCGGAATAACCTGTTGTTTCTTATGTTATTGCATTTGGGACTTCGTATTGGTGAAGCATTAAGTTTGCCAGTTGATTGCGTTCAATCAGATAGGCATCCAAATACTGGCCAGCCAATATACTGGATTAACATTCAAGATAATATTTATAAAGACATTGATTCCCGTTTTGAGGAGCCAAGCCTCAAAAATCTATATTCTAATCGTCAACTTCCGATATCAACAAAACTTGTGTCTCTTATTAAGGTTTATATAGAAGGATATCGAGGACGCGCTAACCATCCCTTCTTGTTCAACTCTCAAAAAGGGAAACCCCTCTCCATGTCTATGGCACGAAAGGCATTCCCGAGCGCCTATGCAAGACTCACGGACCGAGCGCAGAATTTAGTTTTTCAAGTTTCTGGGGAACGATCTATAAATCCTCATGTCTTTAGGCATACTTGCGCCGTTAAAAAACTTCGAGAATATAAGAAAAAATATGATCATAAAGAAGCTTTAGATCGGCTACGAAGATGGTTTGGATGGTCTCCAGACTCAGCAATGCCAATGCGTTACTCATCGGCATTTTACGAAGATGATGCCGTTGCAGAATGGCATGATGAATTCAACTCTTTTATCGACGCAATTCTCGCATTAGAGAAAGGCGATCATCTTCTTGGAAAATGAATTGGATGCTAACCAATATTTTGAAGGTGGGGCCCTCACCTCTCTTACGTCTGAATTGTCTCAGGCAATCATGGATGCTCAAATACGCACTGAGGAGATTTCCAAGGGTTTGCCCGATCTCCCAACAATTATTCGCTATTATGATGACCTCTTAGGCGAAAAGTTAACGATCCGAAACTTGGAGACCTTGGACGTTCTAGAGATGGTGAATTCTGCACCGATCCGTTTTGATGGCTTAGGTCACGGTTACAAAAAACTCCTTAAACATGCATTTTACTACTACTTAATGAAGTTATCTCGACATACTGCGCAAGCATATGTTTCGAAATGGATCATTTTTGATCGCGAACTACCAGGTCTTCTTACATCGTTTGCTGGGCTTGAATTCAAGTATGCAAAAGTAATTTGGGATACCTTAATTTTTCCGAGAATAACGCATAGCTCTGACGGAAATTGTATACGTTCACTTTTGCGATATTTTGCTGACGTTGGAATAGGCGAATGGAACTCGAGTTATAAATCCTGGATCGCAAACCTATCAAATGTCAAAAGTAATGCGTTTCAGGCTGTTCGGGATCAAAGCACCTTCATTCCTATTAGTGATCAACACAAGATCATCCATTTTCTTAATTATTCTGCACGGCGAGCATCTTCCAGAACTATGCATCGCATTGAACTCGAAGAAGCGGCAGTCCTGGCAATGGCATTTTCGTATGGTGTACGCCCTATCCAAATGGCCCTTATGACACCCAATGATATTACGCTGACAAATCACGAACAAACTCGTCTGCGTTACCCTTGGCGAAAGCAAAAGAATGATTTGAAAAGCAGATGGAAAATTCAACGTGTAAAATCTGAATGGTCCCCAATTTTTGAGCACCTCCAAAAAGAACGTTTGTTGCGGCCTGTTACGCGTTCGGGGATCCATCGGTTACTATTTGAAAAAACGCAGAGAGACATTGGAATTCTTTTGCGAGGCGCAGCTGAGTGGGCATGCGATATCCCCTACTCCGCCAATAACTTTCGCCACACGTCACATCAACGCATGGCAGACGCCGGATATTCTATGGAGGAAATTGCTGAAGCACATTGTCAAAGCGTGCCCGAGGTAAGTCTAGTCTATATCGAAAACGCAGCTTCCGAAGCGGAGATTGTAAATAGGGCTCTGGGGTTATCAACCGTTTACAGCGCTGTATTAGAGGTAGCAAAAACAAAAACGATCGATAAACAGAAACTGATGGGAATACCTGAAGAAAAACAAATTAGTGGTATGCCACATGGTGTGCCAATTGCCGGATTGGGCGCATGCACGCGAGGTCAAGGGAACTGCGAATGGAACCCGGTGACGAGTTGCTACAGCTGTGTGGATTTCATTGCTGTTGATGACCCTGAGCTTCATCGGGAAGTCGCCCACGGATTAAGAGAGGTCGTTATGGACTTTCACCGTGCAGCCAAAGGGGATTCGGCAAACCCTGCATTCACACAACTACGCGATGTCATTGAGATGGCAGAGTTATGGGCAGACACACTGAGTAATAAGCATGCAGATCTAGACCATAAAACTCTAAACTCGATGAGCCTGAAAGAATTGGTGGATGAAGCAAAGAAGGAAGCTTCTGATATGACTAAAAATCTTGGGCATCACGAATGAACGAGAACTATCGACTTTTTATCGAGGGAGGAAAGGTTATTGCCCAAGAGAATGGTCTTGAATGGCATCTGCCCTATGATCCTAAAACAGGCAAAATCCAAAATAAACCAGTTGATTTTCAATGGAATATCTCAGCCCTTCGATCAGATCGTGGCGTAGCCCATAAACTATCGAGTTTTAGGATGTTAAACAAATACATTGATCCTGGGACAGCACAATCCAAACAGAATTTGAGTGATGATTGGCAGGATTTTCTCAAGGCAGCAATCTTAGATCAAGCTTTCCGCAAACAGAATAAGGCTCAGCATAGCGTTCAGAATATTGGTCGGCCTATTCGAATTCTTGGATCAGTAGCTGGGGAGATCCCACCTTGGGAAATTACCGCTGACATAGTTAGAACGGCTTACAATCTCACGATCCAGAGTAGTCCAAAAGGTGCGATGAATCTTGAGATGATGATAAGAACCGTTGTCGATATTGAATCATTGGCGGATAGATCTCCTCTCGCCCGTTTCTGTGAAGCTAACTCTAACGAAAAAACGACTAGTGCTGCTCAAAAAGTGGCTGAGATAAAAACCAAGTCCAATCGACACAAACAGCAGTTTAAGCGTTCAAGACTTACTGATCGAAAGAATGCCGAAAAACTGCCTGAAGCCCGAGCTTTTTGGGAACTTGTGCGAATACTCTTTAGCGAAAGCCCAAAGTTCTTCGTAGATGCGGTTTCATTTGAGCTCGCAAAAATTGCACTATTTGCAGGCGCACGCGCAAATGAGATTGCGTCCCTTCCATATGAGTGCCTGCGGTATCGCGACGTCCCAATAAAAAAGAAATCGGAAGACCGAACAACATTCGGATTTGAGCGAGCGCTTTATCTCTCGATTTTTGCGTCCAAGCAGAAGCAAAACTCTTCAGATTCACGAACCGTGCTTGTGCGCACCGCTATGGCCGTACCGATAGACCAAGAAGTTATTATCAAAGAGGCCGTTGAACGGATCAAATATCTAACTGAGCCAATGAGAAATACAATCAAAAGGCAACGAGAAAAAAACCGTATTTTCCCCCAATATGAGCCCAATCAGTTAGTGAGTATAATTGATCTTCATCCTGCACTTACTGGGAACTTGTGGTTTCTTGATGATGATCCACCTTTGGCGCTTACAAAAAAATATCGCAGTAGTTGGAGTCATGAAGATCGACGCGCATTAATTACGGCTCGAACCAGTATCATTGATGCAATATCATCGCAAAGAACTGTCAGCAGAAAGGTCAGGGACTTCTGGTACAAATACAAAAGATTGGGGCTGAATCTTCAGGGAAATGGCAGTAATGGCAGCAAAGTGACGACTGTGAACATTGGGGAACTTGAAAACTTCCTGAAAATGAATGCGGTATCAAAGCAGTCTGATGTTGCCCCCTTCCCTATCACAGATGGAAGCATCCTCCAGCCGGAAGACAACCTAGTTCTCCTGCCTAAACGTGCGATGATTGAAGGTCGGGATGGAAATATCCTTGATATTGATGCCTATGCATCAATCGGAGTATACAATGCGCAGGATTTATCAAATTGGTTTTCCGTCGGACACACTGGAAACTCTATCTTCTCCACTTATGGTGATACCCCTCACAATAGGAATTTGCGTCTTAACACCCATTCTTTAAGACATTTGAAAACAACAGAACTACTTCGATATGGCGTATCTGATGCCGCGATTGCAAAGCATCAGAACAGAAAGGATATCCGTCAAAATCAAGACTACGATCATCGCAGCTTGCTAGAGGATTTAGAGAATATCGATATTCCAGACGACGCATTAGATATACTACCCGAAAAAGCTCAAACAACGCTGCGTCTTATATTGACTGGACGCGCGCGTGGGCCAATCGTCGAGCGTTTCATCAAAATTCGTGAAACAGAGGGCGAAGCCGTTGCGTTCGAATACCTAGCCGCTGAAGCTGATGGTTTTCATGTCACGCCATTCGGGTACTGCCTAAAAAACTTTATGATTAGTAGTTGCCCAAAGCACCTTCAGTGCGTGAAAAACTGTGGCCATTTTGCGCGATCTGATAATCCTGCTCACGATTCTTATATCATTAGAACCCGAGAACGAACGCAGATTGCGCTAGATATGCTTCGGCAAAACCCGATGCCCACTATTGGATATCACAATCAGATCAAGCATGCAGAAGAGTTGATCGAAGGGCTTGATGCCGCACTTGCTACAAAGCCAGGCGATAAAGTATTCCCCAATGGTAAAGACCTATACGAAGACGGGCGAGTGCAGTCTTCGTTGTTAGACATGGGAGATACCAGCAAAATAAACTTGGAGCTTTTCGATGATTGATCGCAGTGGAAAACTCATGGCTCTTGAAGCCGCACTTGATGAAATGATCGCAGATAACATTACAATCACAGCACGCGCTGTCGTTAGACATATTCCAGAAGTGTTTAAGAATGCGTCCGCCATTACGCGCGACAATCCAGAACGACTTCAAGTTCTAGGAGACGCCCAAAAACGCCAAAGGACCATCCGTCAGCTAAAAGATCAATTGGACCCTAAGTCACGAGGCGCACTCCAGAAGGAAGTTGCGACACTTAAAGAGCGGCTTTTACGCATTGAAGCTCAACGAGATATGCTAATTGCAAGTCATCGTGGGCTTTTCCAGGCTGTATCAAGCCAAGGACGGAAAGAACTGTATAGGTTCTACTCAAAATATGCAGATGTGGAAAAAGCGCTCACAAAAATGGGAGCGCTGCCAACGACAGAAATCAGCGAAAACGGGAAAGGCACTAAAGAGTGAGTGTGCTCGAAAGCCCGATGCACCCTGGAGAGGCTTTGAAAGATTTCTATCTTGGTCCCCGCGCTATTGGACCATGCGCTATTGTCCTGCACTAGGGTATTTTTCCTGAATACTGGTTGAGCGGTTTGAAAGACAGGATTACCATCCACAAATGTGGTACCGCACATCTCTTTTCATGTGCATTCGGTACACCTGCATCGTCTTTGAGCAGAACGACCGCTCCAGTTATCAGAGCTATTCTTATTCACCGCCCACCACCATCTGCGCCTTGGGGGGGGATGTAATCTTAGAAGATTTATAGTAAAGATTTAACATCTCCTCAATGAGCAGGCCAACAGCGATGTTCCGATTGGAGGCCTCTATGATAATCTTATCTTTTATATCAGGATTGACCTTTGCATTGAGCTGCGCGCTTCGCCCAGTGCGTCGCAGACGGCGTCCATCAATCTTGTTCCCAGTAGGGGATATCTTGTTAAGGGATGTGTCTTTTTCTGGGGAGATGCTTGCGAGCACTCGATTGGTCGGCAAAGGAGTTCGATATCTAACGCTTATCCGTGTGATTCCGTATTCATAGGAAGACACTAATTCGGACAATACCATGAGATACTCGAATTCAGGTGTCCCTTGTTCAGAAGCCCAAAATGAATCGATCTGACCAATCGCCCAAGCATAGTCTTCATCGGTTCTGATGGTTCTAATTTCAAACTTTGTCATCAACCACCTGATAGGATTTTAGAGAAAAGTAATTTACGCAGCGGGGTTCAAAAAAGTGATTTTCACTTTGGCCGTCACAATTAAGTTTTGCCTCTTTCAACGCTGCGGCTAACAGATCGCGGTTCTTACCCTAGGCTGCCTAATAGAGGTACTCTGTCATATCCACAAACGCTAAACTATCAACATTGATTGAAATCATTTTGAAGTTCATCGCTTAACTTGTGCACTTTTTCTTTTAACGAGTATAGTAAAGTTCTTCCTTACCGTGGAGAGCAATTAAACTGAAAAGCATTTCAATAAGATGAGGGGGGCTTGAGCGTGCAAATTGATCGGCCGAACGCGACATCACGTTTAAATCATGAAGCGTTTTATAAGTATGCCTCAATATCACTGGCATGGATCGTTCGCGACGGAAAACAGTACTGCGTGTTTGGGTTAGTTGAGGCAGTTCCAAACGAAAACGTGGCTCCCGAACCACTAGACGAAATGGTGAAAAGTTCCCGCTGGTCTGGAACACGAACCCAACTCTTTGTAAAACGTTGGTCTCTTTCTTTTTCAGACGCATTGAACTGGTATGAGAAATGTCGCGAGGACGGCGTTAGTATCCCTGGGTCTCAAAAGAATGATAGGATGATATCTGGGGAGGTCGCCGAGGAGCCAGCATGGCCTGCGCTGATCATCGATCCAAATGTTCCATTTTCGGAGGCTGGAAGTCGTTTACACAGTCGCTACGACATAAGACGCCCCCCCATTCACGTCGAATTATTAATGCAACAAGATGCTCTTTCATGGTTCTCCGAGCGACTACACTTTGATTTAGCAGCCTATGATGAGAACATAGGGAGTATCCACTTAATGCTCCCAAATCCAATTCTTAGGAAGTTGAACCATAGACTTGGCCAGAATGAGAGTGGTGAGGAGTTCAGTGAAATTGAGTTAATCCTGCGTTCAAGTCAGTCATTTAAAGACCTTTCGCTGATCATCGAGGAACGCCGAGTTCACGGACCTGTCGACATTCGAACAATTCTTATAGATTCACCATTTATAAGGGTTTACCACAATGGGCGGGTCGAAAAGGTTGGCCTTGCCCTGCGTCATTCCTCTTTAGGCCTCCTTGAGTATTCAGAACCTCTCCCTTTCCTGCGAAGTATTGCATTGAATATGTCTGTTGCCGAGGGGGTAAAGCGCATAACTCCGTCGCTTGACACTGCAGCAGATACACCTTTTGAGGTGCGAATGCAGCGGCCTATAAGTGATTCTGTGTTTGGCGAGTCTGGATCAAAAGATACATCTGCGACGCATTTGTTACGGGCAAATCAGCGTCGAGAAAAAATCGCGGTGGCGGAACGCTACGGCCAAAAACTCTTTCAGGACAATAAGATTGCTGCTCGCCTTACGATCCGTGCACTCATTGGGTCAGCTCGAGAACGAGTTATGATCTTCGATCCGTATTTAGGATCAATTGACTTGCTCAATTTTGCACTGGCAACACGATGGATAGGCGCGAGCGTTTTCATTATTACTTCTGCCATGCACCTTAAAAATAAGGATCAAAACAATATTGAGAATGGTGATGTCTTGGAGAAGCAATTAAAAAAATGGCCGAAGGACCACCACATTGATGTCTACGTACTAACTGGGACCCCCCCCCAACTTCATGATCGGTTTCTGGTTGTTGACGACGCTGTCTGGTTCTCTGGAAACTCTTTGCATAGCCTAGGTGAGCGAATGAGTTTAATCATTCGCTTGCCTAGTCCAGAGCCTATCTTGGACGCTCTCTTGGAAATGAAAAATGGGCAGAGGTGTAGCCCATTCAGCAAATGGATAAAGGCGAGGAAGAAAGAAAGAAATGGGCCAGAATCATGATACCCCCAACAAACATTGTAAAAACTCCAAAATTAATTCTGGATGTAGCCGATCCTGAATTGACGCCTATGATGCTCTGGCCTTCCATAGACAATGCTTGCATGAACGCGTGTGATCGACTCAGAGCGCCAACTCCTGAGATGTTGCACATGAGATACAACCACATAAAGTCTGAGGGGCCGCCACTTGGTTTAATAGCATTCGCATTGGCTCTACGTTCCTCGACAAAAGCTATAATTCTCGACGATTTCTTTGACTTGGCTTCTGCCCGACTAGTAGGGGCTTGGCTCAAAGACGGGCAGAGATTAGCTGAACTCAAAATTTTAACAAAACTACCAAAACACACCCAAAAAATGGCCACCATTCTCAGGGCTTCCTTGAGCGACCTAAAAACAACCAAACCGTCAGTCGATGTGCGTGCGTTATTGCATTCCAACTTTTACAAGCGGCTCCACGACCGCTTTGCCGTGCTTGACGGAGAATTGTGGCATTTCGGGGCCAGCGTTGGTGGAAATCACCCTGCGCTTAACGCTTGCAGTCGAGGTTGGTCTGACCAAGAAGTTGGTTTCTCGGACCTATTTGAGAAAATATGGGAGGAGTGCTCATGAACTCTGATATTCCTAAAACAGAAGAACAATGGGCCAAAATCGAGCGAGAACTCACGCAAAATATTGCCTTTTCAACCAGCCAAGAACGATTGGCGCGGGTATGGGAGCGTTATCTAAAAGGTTGTGATCATCTTAGTAGCCACGTCTATGAGAATCTTTTGAATGAGATTGACGGCCTGGAAATTTGGTCTGAATTAAGGGAAGAAGCTCATTCTTTTGTTGTTGGATTGGCCGATGTTGGTTCGGGTGTACCGAACATAGAGTCCAATACAGTGCGGCTTGAGTTTTGTATGGGGGCGGCCTTAGCAAAGGCTGTTGCTCGATGCGATACTGGCGCGGAGATCGCCATCATTAATGCGGCTGCATTTATCAATGATTACAATAGCTCTCGACGAGCGGGCTTCATAAGTGCATTTGCACTACTATTTCAGCAAGGCGCGAGAGCTCAATTTGAACCCAGCCTCCGAAAATTGGCAAATCTAATGTACATCGAAGCACCTGATGCGACGCCAATTAATCAGAAAGAGGCTTTCCGAACCGAATTAAGGGAATGGTGCGAGAACCCTGAATTAGAGACGATCTGGTATAAAGAGCTTTTCAACTCGTTCTTCGTTTGGGAGGCTCGGGCGGATGTCTTTAATTTTTTAGAAGTTATTGACCCTGAAATGTACCTGTCACTGCTAGAGGAGACGCGTAATCCCCCAGTCGTATCCGAGGCGCTAGCAATAATTGCGATGAGAGATGACGCTTCCGGTGCAATAAAGCTTTTGGCTCATTCGCCCACATGCTTCGAATGGATGGAAGATTCATTAGGGTATAAGTATAGCGGCACCATGACGACGCCAATTCTTATATTGAAGATTTTAGAAGTATTGTCGCAAAGCGTTCCGCCATCTCACAACAAAACGAATCTGGAAGAAGAACAGCGGCTTCAGGCTGCGCTTGATGAGTTTGGCTCGACGATTGCTAGGCGAGCTGACGGTTCGATCTTAGCGTTACATACTTTGTCGTGGCTGTTGTGGCGACATTCTAGGAAAGGTGGTCGAGCGGTTCCGGACCGTCTCACGCTCGAGGAAGTTATGATCGGGGCGATATGCAACGCTCTCTCTCGGGAGAGAGTAATGCCTCCTGAAATTCATTCTTTTGATCCTGACTTGGAAGTCTGGAAAGACGACGCAATACGGCCTATGATTGAAACTGGCCATGGTAAGAGCGATCATGATTTTCACTCGAAAACCTACGACCACTTCTTGGCCTATTTAATAACTGTTCTCTCTAAGCAAGACGTACACGCGAATGACGAAGAAGTTTTAAAAAAATCGGTGTCTGTCTGCATGGCTCTTTACCGTCAAATAGCTTTACGGCAATTGATCGGACTTCAAACCAGTCATTCAAACACAAAGGCTATGCACGTAGCTTACATGTTTTGGTACGGCGGCGCCCCGAACCAAGATTGGAGCGTGGTTTGGAACGAGTTGAGCCAACAGCGCAAACGAAGCAAATTTCGGTTCGTGGAAGAACGCGGTCATTTCGAAAGCAGTCGTCATCACATTGATGTCGGCATAGGTATAGTCGATTGGGCGTTCCTTGATGAACCACCGCTCGCGGATTGGGTCCCACCCTTCTGGAAACAATTATTCCGTTTAGTGCTTCATGTTGAGTACAGATTCTTTAACGACGAAACATTCTTTCGAGAACGGGCGCTCCAACTCATGGCGCGCATTCCAGGTTTGGCAAAGAAGCAACCAGATGGCGAATGGCTGAAGATCGCGGCATGGGCACTACGAGAAATCGGCGGTGACGCCTACCTTCTCACTTTAAGCGTCGATACACTTATCCTTAACAAGGCGGATATTTCTCTAATCGAAAAGGAATATAATATAGGGTCAGAGCTCCAATTAACAGAGACAATAGATGAGTTTTTGAAATGGGATATGTCACGCAAAGTAAAATTTCAAGTTACTCCAAAAAATACTCTGGTGCGTATACATGAGTATATTACGTAAAACCAGCATCTGAATTGGGTGTGGGCTCAACTGATCCAGCATTTGATGGCGAAGAGATGTAACATGTTTCGGAAGTTGGTTGCGTGTTTCTCAAATCGCGTTGCCAGTCTTCGCATATCCTTCATCTTGCAGAAGAAGCGCTCAACGATGT